>Ga0209344_10002332_pt1 | contig 21406 bp, 12 predicted proteins | sample Cruoilmetagenom6_FD_187293 | JGI IMG/M metagenome (GOLD analysis project Ga0209344, IMG submission 187293) | Oil polluted marine microbial communities from Coal Oil Point, Santa Barbara, California, USA - Santa Barbara Oil Seep Sample 6 (SPAdes)... | ecosystem: Environmental > Aquatic > Marine... | reverse complement strand
GCAAGTACAAAAACTGGACCGCAAAAAAGCTTTGGAACACTACAAGGCTGCAGGTATAGACCTTACACCAATTTTATATCAAGTTGATGTCCCAAAAGGCACCAAGTTTTACAATACCCAAAAGCAACAACACGATATTGAAAAATCCATTGAGTTTGAAATTTTGGAAAAAGCGCATCCAGCCTTGTTCAGAAAAGAAAAAATCTCTTTGGATTTCCCAATCCACAATACCGATAGAGCCGTTGGCGCCATTACCAGCAATGAAATTTCAAAGATCTATGGAGTAGACGGTCTGCCCGAAAACACATTGAGACTTAATTTCACCGGTTCTGCAGGACAAAGTTTTGGCGCCTTTGCAACCAAAGGCCTCACCATGATCGTCAATGGAAACACCAACGATTATTTAGGAAAAGGTCTTTCCGGAGCCAAGTTAATTATAAAAGTACCTTATAAATCCACTTTAAAACCAGAGGAAAACGTAATAACCGGAAACGTTACGCTCTACGGTGCAACTTCGGGCGAGGCTTATATAAACGGAAAAGCGGGAGAACGATTCTGCGTTAGAAATTCAGGAGCACAGGCTGTCGTTGAAGGTATTGGCGACCATGGTTGCGAGTATATGACCGGTGGTACAGCGGTTATACTTGGTGAAGTAGGAAGAAACTTCGGAGCTGGAATGAGTGGGGGTATTGCCTATATCTTTGATGAAAAGAACACCTTTACAAGAAATTGCAATACGGAGTCTTTAAACCTTTTAAAGGTCGAGGACGATAATGATATAGCTGAATTGAAAGGCCTTATAGAAAACCACTACAATGCCACTCTTAGCCCAATTGCACAAAGGATCCTGGAAAATTGGGAAGATTGCCTACCAAAATTTATCAGGGTGTTCCCTGAAGAATACAAGCAGGCTTTGATCCGTTTAGAAAAAGAAAAATTAGAAACGATATAATCGAAATATGGGAAAGATAACAGGATTTTTGGAATTCGATAGAAAAGTAGAAGAATACGCTCCTGTAGAGGATAGGGTTAAAAACTACAAGGAATTTACGCTCCCAATGAAAGAAACGGAGCTTAAGGACCAAGGGGCCAGATGTATGGACTGTGGTATTCCTTTTTGTCACAGTGGGTGTCCGTTAGGAAATCTAATACCAGATTTCAACGACGCTGTCTACCTTGGAAAATGGGAAAAAGCTGCGGAAATATTGCACTCTACCAACAACTTTCCGGAATTTACAGGTAGGCTATGTCCGGCGCCCTGCGAGGAAGCCTGTGTATTGGGCATTAACGAAGACCCGGTAACCATAGAAAACATTGAAAAAAACATTGTTGAAACAGCTTTCAAAAAAGGTTGGGTAGTAGCTGAACCCCCTGCGGAAAGAACAGGAAAGACAGTTGCCGTTATTGGATCTGGGCCCGCCGGACTTGCTGCGGCCCAACAGTTGAACAGAGCAGGACACTTGGTTACCCTTTTTGAAAGGGATGAAAAAGTTGGAGGTCTTTTACGATATGGTATTCCTGATTTTAAGATGGAAAAAAATATCATTGACAGAAGGGTTAAGATTTTAGAGGAAGAAGGTATTATAATTAAGACCGGTGTTCATGTGGGCGTTGATGTTTTGGCCACAGAACTAAAGGATCAGTTTGATGCCATTGTGCTTTCCGGTGGTGCTACCGTGAGAAGAGGACTGCCTATAGAAGGAGCAGACCTTAAAGGGGTAGTACAGGCCATGGATTTCTTAAAACAGAACAATAAACGCGTAGACGGCATTAAAGATCTGGGCGAAGAAATAAAAGCTACTGGCAAAAACGTTGTGGTTATAGGTGGAGGGGATACGGGTTCGGATTGTATTGGGACCTCTATCAGACACGGAGCCACTTCGGTATCCAACTTTGAAATATTGGGGAAACCTCCCGTAGGACGCCCGGAAGATCAACCATGGCCATTTTGGCCTATGCGTTTGCGAACCAGTTCTTCGCATAAAGAAGGTGTAGAACGATTTTTTAGCATTTCCACCAAAAAATTCATTGGCGATAAAAATGGCAACTTAAAAGGTCTCATCACCTCTCAGGTGGAATGGATTAAACAACCAGGACAGCGACCTATACTAAAGGAAGTTCCCGGAACTGAAAAGGAATGGAAATGCGAATTGGCACTATTGGCCATGGGCTTTACTGGTTCCGAAATGACTGTTGCCGAACAATTGGGACTCGAGGCCGATGCACGTACCAACATCAAAGCCAGTGAAACGGATTATAAGACCAATGTTCCCGGAGTATTTGTAGCGGGTGACCAAAGAAGAGGACAATCCTTAATAGTTTGGGCCATTTCCGAAGGTAGACAGGCGGCTTACCATGTGGATACCTATCTCATGGGAACATCCTATTTACCTTTAAAAGGAGAAGGCGACCTACCAAGGGTATAGTCTTTTTAATGAATAACGAATAGATCAAAAAATCCAACCCAATAAATGGGTTGGATTTTTTTGATTTATAAAGCAATAAGACAAACCAAACTATTGTCCTAACTTTTGAAAAACAACCAAAGGAAATCTCAAATGCGATGGACACAATTTCCTTTAAAATCTAGAAAACCACCTCTCCCAAGTTAATCTCCAAATCGGGATGTTTTGCCTTAAAGTTTTCCACTTTTTCCGGAGTAACCTGGGTGTCCCACAAGTAAATACGGTTCAATTCCTTTAACAATCCCAGCCCTTCCAATCCCTTATCCCCTATTTTGGTCCCATACAGGTTTAAGACCTTCAAATTCTCAAGTCTCCCCAAAAAGGATATGCCATCATCGGTTATGGGATTGGAGTGAATATTTAATCTAACCATGTTAATAAACTGTCCAATAATTTCAAGATCTTTATCCATTAGGTGTAGGTTGCCCAAACTTAAATATACAATTTGATCTTTTATCGGCAACAACTCTTCGATATTTACATTTCTTTTATTTCCATTGGACAAATAACTGACATCCAGTAAATTACTACTCCCACTTATTGTCTTAATAACATACCCATTGGCATTCAAGGAAGCAACAATTACAGAATCTGCAGCTACCACCTTCCTGTCCAGAGAATTGCTTCCCTGTCCTTCCAATCCAAGGACTTTATTCGCTGCCAACAAATAATCCCCTTCAATTTCAAAAAGGTCCAATTGTCCCTTATCCGGAGCCCCGTTCATTATCCACAATTCCAATAATTTTTTCTGCTCTTTGGAAAATGGTTTTTTGCCATCTGGAGGCATAAAATCATCATGATGCTCTGGAAGGGCTACCCTTCTAAAAAGCTCACTTTTATCCAAATCCCCAGCGACAACAGCTGGTCCGTTTTTCCCACCTTCAATAATTCGCACATAAGAAGAAAGCACAAGATCTCCCTTAGATTTTCCCGGGTTATGACAACTTACACAATAGTCCGAGAGCATTGGAGAAACAACATCCAAGTATATATCCGCAGAATCCAGGACCGCAACAGGGGGTCTTTTTTCGGGCTTAGGAGGAAGTCCCACCAACTTTCGCAACGGATCAGGGGAGTATTGCGTAAGATAGGAAGCGCCATGGGTTAAATTACCCCCCATATGACCGGTATATCCCAGTCCCATTAATAGAAATACCATAAGTCCAGACTGCAACAACACAATCCGTTTTGTTTTTTCCCATACCATAAAAACAAAGGCTAATACGGCAAAAACAGCCAGCGCCACCCCCATCCACTGATGGGAATCCAAGGCCTTTACGTCATAGCCCCCCTGAAAGGACAGCATATAACCTAACACGCATGACAGAATAGCGCTAACTGCCCCTGCACCCATCAAGAAGGGAACTGCGCCCTTCAATTGTGAAAACTTCTTTTTTTTTGTTAGAAAATGAATAGAAATTCCTGCCACAATAATCCCAATTGGAAGGTGGACCACCAAGGGATGAAACCTTCCAACAAAAATAATCCAATCCGATACTTCTTTATGGTCCATAATTAAATCCTGTGTAATTTATAGGGGTAAACGCCATTAGCGTTCCATTGACAGACATATAAATTTTTATCCCCATCCACACAAACGTCATGACAGTTCTTAAATACTGCTTGATCTTGCAACATCAACTTAAGCTTTCCATTTTTATATTTCGGTTTGGTACCTCCTGGATTGGACACCACCTTATTTTCCTTATTTAAAATAGTAACAAACCCCTTATTTAAAGTCAAATTGTAGTTGTCCTTTTCCATCCCGAAACAAACACCTGAGTAAATATTATCCCCATCCATAACAGGTCTACTTACAAAAGCCCCTGGCAAATAATAGGTTTCCAGATATTTCCCGTCCAAACTAAATCTCTTAAAGGAATTTTTTATTCGGGCAGTACACAACAAAGTAGGATTATTGGGGTCTCTAGAATCCACAGCTACTCCATGCACCTGTTTAAACTTGTCCTGCTGCAAAAAACTATCACCTCCAAACTTCCTTATAAACCGGCCCTTTGCGTCATATTGCAATATATATTGTGAACCATAACCGTCAGCCACATATACATCCCCATTGGGGCCTATGGCAGTTTCCGTAGGCCTAAATGGCATCTTCCCGTCGTAAGCTCCAATATTATTGGGAGACTCAATTTCAAAAACGACCCGACCTTCCAGAGTACTTTTGACCACCCTTCCACTACCGGGATCTGTTATATATAGATATTCATACCCACCTTCATCATGAATGGTCAACCCGTGCGCACTGGACAAATTCAAAGTCCAACTACACAACAATTTCCCAGATCTATCATAGATCAACATATTGTTCTTGGGGTGATCGGTCAACAATAAAAGCCTGCCATTTTTATCCATGACCATTTCATGACAATTATTTACAGGGTAGATCTTGGGGTCCAAACTGCCCCATTCTGTTTCCACTTTATATTTAAAATCGCCATGTCCCAAAATTTGTTCATCAAGTTTGGGTTTTGATGGCATTATTTGAAAGGGAACTACCGTAGTTGCCAACAACGCACTTCCCCCCATCGCAGACTTTTTAACAAATTTCCTTCTAGAAATCATAAGGATCAATTTTACGAAAGAATGTCTTTGACCACATGGCCATGAACGTCCGTTAGCCTAAATCTTCTCCCTTGGTGCTTAAAAGTAAGTTTCTCATGATCTATACCCAAAAGATGTAGCAAAGTAGCCTGAAAATCATGAACATGAACCTCATCCTGTATTACGTTATAACTAAATTCGTCGGTTTTACCGTAGACCATGCCGGCCTTGACCCCTGCCCCGGCCATCCACATTGTAAAACAGCCTGGATGATGGTCCCTACCATAATTATCCACTGTTAATCTGCCCTGGGAAAAACTGGTCCGGCCAAATTCTCCGCCCCAAACCACAAGGGTATCCTCCAACAAACCTCTTTGTTTTAAATCCTTAATCAATCCGGCAGTGGCCTGATCGGTGCCCAGGGCCTGTTTTTTAATCCCACCGGGTAGTCCGCCATGTTGATCCCAACCCATGTGGTACAACTGTATAAATTTCACATCCCTTTCCGCCAAACGTCTGGCCTGCAAACAATTGGCTGCGTAAGTTCCGGGTATTTTGGCATCCTCCCCATATAATTTATAAATATGATCGGGCTCCTCCTTGGTATCCACTGCATCGGGTATGGAGTTTTGCATCTTATAGGCCATTTCATACTGATTGATTTTGGATTGTATCTCCGGGTCCTTCCAAACATCAAACTGATGGCTATTTAATTGTGAAACGTAATCCAAAGCCCTTCTTCTATCTTCATCATGGACTCCATGGGGGTTGTTCAAATAAAGTACCGGATCCTTTCCTGACCTGAATTGAACTCCTTGGTGATGGGATGGTAAAAAGCCATTGCCCCAAGCGGCCGAACTCAAGGGTTGGGCCCCACCCCCCTTGGACAATAGGACTACAAAATTCGGAAGATTTTTATTGTCACTGGCCAAACCGTAGCTAAGCCAGGAACCTATGGACGGCCGTCCACTTTGCTGACTCCCTGTTTGTAGAAACATCACAGCAGGTTCATGGTTTATGGCATCGGTACGCATAGAGTTAATGATGCACAGATCATCCACTACCTGTGCGGTGTAAGGAAAAATCTCGCTAACCCATGCTCCAGATTGTCCGTATTGCTTGAAATCATATATAGATTCAACCAAGGGAAAAGTAGATTGACTAGATACCATACCAGAATTACGTTGGGTTCCCTGGACAGATGGGGGTATTTCCTTTCCGTGCCATTTTGCCAATTCAGGTTTATAGTCAAAGGTTTCCAATTGTGATGGTCCTCCACTTTGAAAAAGATAAATTACTCTTTTAGCCTTGGCAGGAAAATGGGCGCCACCCAATGACCCACCCAAAATATCTTGCGGTATGCCCCCCAAAAGGTCATTTCCGTACAAGGATGATGGACCCAACAAACTGGCAAGCGCTACAGAGCCAAACCCTAGTGCAGATTTCTTTAAAAAACCCCTACGGGTTTCCATAAATTCCATGTGCTTTTTAATATCTTCCATATTCAATATCTATCTAATCGTATAACCTTCATATGTATTCATCATCCCGTTTACTACAGTAGCCAAAGCAGCCAACATAACCGGATCCGTACTTGCTCTTACTTTGGAGCTCCCTATACTGGTATAGGCTATAGCATCCTCTTTCGCCTTGGAAAAACGCTGCAATTCCTCCTTGTGGAATTTACTTAAAACTCCTAGTTCAGTATCATTGGGATTTCTACCCGTACACATAATAAATGCCTTTTGCAATTGGGCATCCACATCCCCTCTGTAATCAGCAATTAAATTTTCGGCCAAGGCACGTGAAGCTTCCAAATATTGGGGGTCATTAAGAAGTACCAATGCCTGTAATGGTGTGCTGGTCTGCCTCCGTTTTACGGTACAGACCCCTCTTTCACCCACATCAAAAATCAACATAGATGGTGGACCCGATGTTCTTTTCCAAATGGTATACAAACTCCTTCTATAAAGCCCTTCCCCTGGTTCCTGTAGATATTTATATCGCCATGGTTTGTTGCTTATCTCGTCCCAAAGGCCTTCCGGTTGATATGGGTAAACGCTTGGTCCACCTATTTTGGGAGATAAAAGGCCACTTATGGCCAACGCATTGTCCCGAACCATTTCGGCAGTCATCCGAAAACTTGGCCCCCTTGCCAACAATGCATTTTCCTTATCCCTTTCAAGAAGTTCGGGTGTTAGTTTAGAACTTTGCTGATAGGTAGCTGACATTACAATGAATTTGTTCATAGCTTTTATGTCCCATCCAGATTCCATAAATTTAACTGCCAACCAATCCAATAATTCTGGATGCGACGGCAAATTGCCCTGATTTCCAAAATCATCCGATGACGATACCAATCCCGTCCCAAAATGCATCTGCCACAATCTATTTACATAGACTCGGGCTGTTAGGGGATTATTTTCATCAAACAACCATTTAACAAGGCCCAGTCTATTCTTTGGCAGACTATCGCCAAAAGGAAGTACAACCTCGGGCACATTTGGGTACACCTCCGCTCCATGGGAATCGTACCCCCCCCTATCCAAAATATATGTAGGACGCGGTTCAGGCAAATCACCCATGACCATAATTTCAGGAATGGTATCGATTAGCTTATTTCTCTTCCTATTTAGTTCGCGAATATTTTCCTTTACCTTCCCAAGTCCACTATTCTCCCGCAAGGAATAATGGGATTTTAAAAGGGACCAATACCTGGTAATGGAACTATTATCAATAATTTCTGATAGGGTACTTGAATCATAACCATATCTTACTTCCAATGCAGAAAGTTCGGAATTGTGTATTTTAAGTTCATCGATACCTCCATATATAAAGGTCTTCATTTGATTCCTGATCCCCATTCCGAATCCTTTGAACCCATAGGTATGCAAATCAGGCTTAAACAATATGGATTTATAAAGATGGTCTATTTCAATATCTACCGGAATTTCTTTGCCATTTAGATACATATGAAATCCGTTTGCTTTCCCCAGTCCATTATAGGTCACTGCAATATTTGTCCATTCCTTTACAGGAATTTCCTCTTTGGCCTTAATCTGGATTGCATTTGTTGGCCAAGAAAATGCCATAATAAATTTTGGGCGGTTGTTTTCCAGGAACATGGAGTACCCTTTTAGTCCCAATCGCAAGTCCTCACAATGGTAAAACAAGGCAGCGTCATCGTATTGGGTATCGGGATAAACACTTAAGGAAATAGAAAAGGGGTCGGTCTGATCAAACCATCCTACTTTCTCCGGCAAGCTAATAGAGGTAAAATCATTCAAGAATATACCATTGTTTTTGGCGGCCTTTTTTATATTAGGTTCATTAATAAATGCAGGACCAGAATTAACTACCTTATTTGGACTACTATATTTTTTATTTCCTTTTTCCACGAAAGAATCAAAAGGATAATAGGCCGTAAGACTTTTGGAATAATTATTTTCAATTGAATTTCTTATAGCAGACGGATTTGACGACCACTTTTTGAACCCCTCCGGTTCCAAGGATTTCTGTGAATCGAGTTGCTTCTCTTCCCTGTTGATATCACTATCAATATAAGCCAAAACCTTGTCTGCCTCTTTGTCCGTTAAAAGAAGGGAAGGCCCCGGCACCTGTCCCGGACCGTACACAGCGGACCCAAATTCATTGGTACTATTGAAATAGGCAAACATCTCATAGTAATTTTTTTGACTTATTGGGTCATACTTATGATCATGACACCTTGCACATTCCATACTTAGACCCATAAAAGCCTTACCAACACTTAGTACACGATCCGCAACGTATTCAACACGATATTCTTCAAAAATAATTCCAGCTTCAGAATTCCTTTTATGCAACCTATTGAATGCCGTTGCCAATATGCTTTCCTTAGTAGGCTCCGAAATAAGGTCACCCGCCAACTGCATGGTAACAAATTCTTTGTAGGACATATTTCCATTAAAGGATTTGATTACCCAATCCCTGTACGCACTAAAATCCCTATGCTTGTCATCAAGATACCCGTCACTCTCGGCAAAACGAGCCACATCCATCCAATCGGCTGCCATTCGCTCTCCATAAGCAGGACTCTGTAATAGCCTATCAACCAGCTTTTCATAGGCAGTCTCCGAAGTATCCTTTACAAAACTTTCAATTTGCTCCAAACTGGGAGGAAGCCCTATTAAGTCAAAACTTAGTCGCCGAATCAAAGTCTCCTTTGATGCCCTATCGGACGGATTAAGCTTTTTCTTTTGCAGTCTATCCAGAATAAAATAGTCCAGTTCATTTTTTGCCCAAATCGAATCATTTATCAAAGGCATGTCCGGCTTAATAGGTTTTATAAAAGACCAATGAGGCTTATATCCGGCTCCCTGCTCAATCCATTTGGCCAAAATGGCAATTTCCTTGCTTGTCAAGGACAAATTAGAATCTGGCGGGGGCATTTTCTCCGAAGGATTATCAGAAAGTATGCGTTTAATTAGATCGCTTGCTCCAGGTTTACCAGGTACTATAGCCAAATTCTTGGAATCTCCGTGCGCCGCCAATGCACTTTCAGAAATATCAAGTCGTAGATCAGATTTTTGATTATCGGTATCCGGGCCGTGGCATGCAAAACATTTATCCGAAAGAATAGGTTTCACATGATAGTTAAAATCAATTATATCCGGTGTCTGCAAAAGCGCCAGCTCTACCTCCTCTGGCGCTCTCCATCCACAGCTACTAAGAACCAATGCCATATTGATAATAAAATATACGGTATAATGCTTCATGAATGTAATTATTGGTTTTTAATCAATTGGTTATTCTAGGACACTAGGCACCATAATATTATTCTCTTTAATAGACCAAATGCCAATCCTCCCCAACCAGTCCAAACCTGTTTAACTTTAAATTTACAGACAAACTTCACTCTTTGTCCCAAAGGGAGATTAACACATAAATTCTTGTCCAAAACAAATATATATAACCGTTTTAACTGTTAATAGGTTAATGAACTGTTTTGTTAACAGTTAATACTTATTGATTATCTTTATTTTTTTTGCATAAACAATGAAAAATAATAACGTAACCGACAAAATAATTACAAAAATAATAAACAGTAAATCGTTTGGACATTCCAATACCTATGCCAACCTATTACTATATTTGGTAGCCAGCACCCAGCGAGAAGACGTCCCTAAAGAAACCACGATTGCTGCCGAAATACTCGGAAAACCCAATTTTGACCCATCCCAGAGCACCTTGGTACGGGTCTACATATACAACCTTCGAAAAAAACTAATCCAGTATTACGCCAAGGAAGGAAAAGATGACACTATAATTCTTCAGATTCCCAAGGGCAGTTACGAAGTAAGGTTTGTAGAAAAAAAAATATTGGTGCCAAAGGAAGCCTTTTATAATTTCAAGGTCATTGCTTTAGCGCTCTTTATCTTATTAATCCTATCCCTAGCATACAATGTAGTCCAGTATCCCGATAAACACGACATCAACCCCATCAGCGAAAATGGCTTATGGAAGGATTTATTTCTAAATCAAAAGCCATTAATGGTCTTATTGGGGGACCTCTTTATATACCTAGAGGAGAATACTGAAACTGCTACCAAAAAAACAATTAGAAACCCTGATATCAATTCATTGGAGGACTATGAAAGTTTCATCTTGAAACAGCCCGAATCAAATCTAATATATGAACCCTTAGGCTACAGTTTACTTATTTATAATAGTGTATTGTGGATCAAAGATCTTAGCGAAATATTTTCCCACGACCACAGTGATTTCACTATCCGGAATATGGTACGCTTTAATCCGAAAGAACTCCCTGATAACAATTTCATAGTTATAGGAATGATGAAGACCTTCGGACTATTTAAGGACTATTTACAAAGTCCCACCATATTTTATAACAGCGAGGATCAAAGTATAGTTTACCACAACGGCCAAGAAGGAAGTGAAACAGTTTTCCGTCCATACGGCGACCCCAATGGACATCATACAGATTACGGATTTATCACCAAAGTGCCGGGGCCCAATAATAACAACATTTATTTATTTGGTGGAATATGGGATACCGCAGCTTCTCAGAGCTTAAAATATTTTACCTCCCCAAAACTTCATAAGGAGCTGGAATCGGCCTTAATTAAAAAATACGGAAAACTTCCACAATATTATCAGATTGTGCTGGAAGTTAAAGGAGTGGACCGAATGGAACTAAGTTCCAAAATACTCATAGTGGAAGAGTTCGCACCTTAATAATCTTAAATAATGCAAGAGAACCACATAGGCACGTAACTCAAAATGCATCCATAATATACCAAAGTAAGAATTGGCCCAATCGACCGAAAAGACACCCAGTGTTGCGAAAAATGAGCGCTATTCCAATTAGCGAAACGAACACCTGGGAGGTATCACATTTTCCAAGAACCACTCTCGGCAGTAACCTTTACATCCCAATCCTGAACTGGATTATTTTTGTACCTAGGATCACTATCCTCCTTTGGAAAAGAATTAACCACGCCCAATAGACTGTTATAACTATTTTTCCTTTCGGCAGTATTAAGACTGTCCATTAGGTTATGGCGCTCAAAGGGATCATTGACCACATCAAAGAACTTTTCTGGCTCACCCTTAGAATCGATATATAATTTGAATTGTTGATCCCGTAGAACCCTATCCCTAAATTTAAATTGATTTTCTACACCATTTTCGGTTAGCCGAGCAAAGTTTCCACCTCCCATACCTAATATCCATTTGCGTTGCGAGGCCTCGTCGCCCTCCAGTAAAACCTTCGCAAAAGACTTACCATCTATAATGTGCGAGGCATTAATATCTGTCCACTTATCCTTTGAGTCAACCCCTGCCAGGTCCATAAAGGTTGGAAGAACATCCGTAAAATCGACAAGGGCATTCGATTCCTGACCCGCTTTAATATGCCCTGGCCAACTAACCACAAATGGTTCGCAAATTCCCGCCTCAAGGGTAGTGGACTTACCTCCCTTTACCTGTTCACCTTTGTAAGTCCCAGTTATGGACTGAGCTGTACCATTATCCGTAGTAAAGACAACCACAGTGTTTTCCAACAAGCCATTTAGTTTTAAAGCATCTACCAATTGCCCAACAATCTTATCGGTATAGCGCACCATAGCCTTGTGCTTGCCCAAATTATCATTTGCAGATTCGTCCGGGGTATTCACCAAGGGAGTATGGGTCAATACCATGGGATAATAGACAAACATGGGACCTTCCTTATTTTCCGTCAGAAAGTCTATGATAAAATCACGAAAAATGTCCGGACCAAATGCTCCGGGATAAGACTTGCTGCCCTCTTTGGTAAAAACATAAGGGTCCCAATATCGTTCGGCACTGGCTTCAACACCTGCCTCGTAGCCAGTCCACATACAGTATTCATCAAATCCTGCTTTCTCCAACGCCTCCGGTTCTACCCGAAAATCATCAATCTGCCATTTACCAGCTATACAGGTTTTGTAACCAGCCCTTCTTATTTCATTTAACAAGGTGGGGTTCTCCCTTTCATCAAAATGGGCACCCCCACCCCAGCGGGGAACGTCCCAATGGTTGACCCAACCATGCCTAAATGGATATTGGCCAGTAAGTAAAGTGACCCTAGTAGGTGTACATTGGGGCATGGAATACACATTGTTGAACTTAATACCAGACTTGGCAAGCGCATCTATATTGGGAGTCTCTATATCCTCCGCACCGTAACTGCTGATCCATTCCTTCCCCAGATCATCGACCAAAACAAACAATATGTTAGGTGGTTGCTGTTCCGCTGACGACTTGGTTTTAGCTACATCGCCACAACCAAATAAACCCACAAGGGCAATGGCAAAAAGTATTCTTTGCATCAACATGAGGTTACTCCCTTTAATTATACATTTTGTTATAGAGATCATTAAGATCCAACTTATCTTCCATTGTTTTTTGCAGCTCCAATAGGTCGGCAAAAAGGGTTTTTACCTTCTCCTTATATTCTGGACTTTCGGACAGATCTTTCATTTCATTCGGATCATTCTCCATGTCGAACAAAAGTACCTTATCTATTTTCGGATAGATTAAAAGTTTAAATCCGTCTTTCCGTATCATACGCTGTACATCTATATAGGCACCGTAAATTCCATTATAATGACTCTCGGTTCTTTCCCCATTTACGATATCCATAAAGCTATTGAACTCAACATATTCAGGCTTCTCAACACCTGCCAATTCCAGGGAAGTTGCCATAATGTCCTGCAGATAAACATCCTGGTCCAAAGTTTTGCCCTTCGGAATGCCAGGACCTACTACCATCATCGGAATACGTATACTATGGTCGAACATACTCTGTTTCCCTATCAAGCCATGATGCCCTACCGACAGACCATGGTCGGCACCGAAAAAGATATAGGTATTATCCATTTTTCCAGAAGCCTCTAAAGAATCCAAAATAATACCTATCTGCTCATCCATATGGCTCAACAGCGCGTAATATTCCTGCCGGTGCACCTTCACCGCATATTCAGTTCTTGGAAATGGGGCCAAGGCTTCATCCCTAAGACCTGGTTGATTGCCCATTGCATCCTTATATGGATATTCCGGTAAAAAGTTTTCAGGTACCTTGATGTTTTCCAAGGGATACATATCCAAAAAGCGTTGGGGCGCTTGCCTTGGATCATGGGTAGCGTTAAAGGCTAGATACATAAAGAAAGGGGCGTCTTTTTGCTTGGCGGTTTCTATAAAGGACAGGGCATCATCACGGACCACTTCGCTCCAATGTTTACCACCTTCCCAAAAGCCACCTTGTAAAGTATCCGTGGGAGACCACTCGGTATCATCCGGACCTGTTGGCCGTCCATAGCCCAGCGGCATATAGTCGTTCCAGTCCTTCATGTTCCCAGATTCCTCTTTCCACTTCTTTATTGATGCTCCCAATTTATTGGCATGATCTTTTGGCATGCCAGGACGAATATGTCTGGCATCGTTAAAAATAGTTCCAGCAGGGGCTTGAACATGCCATTTCCCTGTCATGTAGGTATTATAACCCTGTTTTTGAAGCAATCGGCTCCAAGTCTCGTTCAATGCCGTGGAGTCTCCCCTGTGCCATAACTCACTCTTATCCCTAGCATTCCATATATAGGAACCGGAAATGATCATGGCTCGTGATGCCACGCAAATGGCACCGTTCCAGCCGCCCATATTGTATGCGTGGGTAAAGGAAGTACCCTTATTGACCAAGCGATCCAAATTGGGAGTATGTACTTCGTTAAAACCCAAGGCCCTGATACTTTCAAAGGTCTGGTCATCGGCAAACAGAAAAACGATATTGGGCTTCTCTCCAGCCTCGGAGACCTTTTCAGATCCAGATGGCTTACAGGATCCAAGTAGAAAAATACTAAGTAAGGGTAGGCAAAAAAGTAATCTCATATTGGTTATTTTTGGTATGTAAAATTAAATCTCAATTATTCTTTAATAGAGCAGTCGCGAAAATTATCAATAATCCTTGCCCGAAGCACTCGTCTCCTGAGAATTCTTCCATTGGTTCCAGTAAGCAACCATTTCGTTCAACTTTTGGGGCTGCTCATTTGCCAGATTATTATTTTCGCCCATATCCGTACGGATATTATAAAGGGCAAAATGCTGTCCGCTATCATCACTATAAATCTTGTACTCGTTGTCTATCAGAGCTGCTTGGTCCTGAAAATCAAAGGCCAAAGGTTCTGTCCTTCGCTTTACTTCGCCGTTTACAATGGGCAAAATATCCACCCCATCATAAGGCCTTTTGTTTTTCGCAAGGTCCACGCCCAAGATATTAGCAATTGTAGGAAAGTAATCAGAAGTAAAGCAAGGGATGTCCACTCTTGTTCCGGGCCGTATATTCCCTTCCCATTCCATGATACCGGGGACCCGGATTCCACCTTCACGCAGGCTTCGTTTTCTACCTGTGAGTCCGTTGGTAAGACCTTGGGTCCTGCCTTTGACCGATTTTCCCTCAGGGCCATTGTCGCTGGTATAGAAAAGAACCGTATTTTCGGCAATACCCAATTCCCGCAACTTATCGCGTAATCGCCCTACCTGCTTGTCCAATGCGGATATTACACCATAATAATGTTGCTGGTCTTCGGAAAGGTCCGCATAAGGCTTTCGGTCATCATCCCCAGCCAAAACCGGCAAATGGGGCGTATGAAACCAAATTATACTTAAAAATGGTTTGTCATTTTTTACGGCATTTTCTATAAATGGGATAGCCCTATCCATGATTACCCTAGAATCGTCTCCTTCCAAATTTTCTTGGGCAAATTGGCCCGGTCCGGTCCAATAGGAGGTATTAAAAGGTTCCCCTTCCTTTAAATTCCCATTTACATCGCCTGATGATCGTGGAGGAGTGATCATGGGGTCCCAGGTGGGCACCTTGGATTCCGTTACAAAACTCACATCAAAACCATGTTCCCAAGGTGGCGCATAGTCCCCATCAAATTTTTCCCTTCCTCCCCTATTGGCCTCAACTATATCACGTGTCAGGGTTCCCAAATGCCATTTGCCGAAATGGCCCGTGGTATAGCCCAAATCTTTGACCAATTCTCCCATGGTAATTTCCTCAGGTTTTATATGACCACAATTGGCATGGCAAATTCCATAGCGAAGGGGGTGTCTTCCCGTCATTACGCTTCCACGTGTTGGGGAACAGACGGCAGACGCCGCATAGAAACGTTCAAAAACTGCACCATTGGCCGCCATGGCATCCAAATTGGGCGTTTTTAGATGAGGGTGTCCGTTATACGCAATATCACCCCATCCTTGATCATCGGCCATTAGTAGTATGATGTTGGGACTTTCCTTTTCCGATAGAATGGTTTCGGTCTTTTTTGGGCCGTCTGCACAATTAGTCAATGCACCTGCAATTAAAAGGCCTCCAAAAACATTTAAAATACTATTCAACTTCTTCAAAAAATTATATTTATAATTTCTCAATATAGACATAATAGGCAGGGTGCACCCTATTATCCTTATCTATTAATTGTGCTTCCATATCATATCTCCCTGCCGAAACTTTGGCGGTAAAGGATACTTCCTTCTGCCCTTTTTCCACTTTAGCAGATTTCTCTATGTCTGCAACATACAAATATGCATGATCAAAATCCGATTTTATGCTGGCGGGCATCGTCCTATCCAACTCCACTATTTTTTCCTGTGCTGGGAAAGTGGCGTTAATTGCCAATCCGCTTTCCCTTGGAAATCTGCAAAGGCTAATTTTGTACTCCCCATCTTCCACGAATTCTACTTTCCATCTTCCGGTGGCCTGGACTGCATTTGCTGCCCCGTATTGATGCCACATGCCATTAAACTTACCAGTCAACATATCATGAGCGGAAATACGACTTGGATTTTCTTGCGGTGATCCTACTTTTATATAGGCATATCTTTCGTTAACTCCCTCATCCATAAACGACTGCCACCATCTTTCATAACCTTCGGCCAATTTTTCAACTACTTCGGGGTGTTGATCTATTACATTTTTAGTTTGACTACGATCCGTGTTCATGTTATAAAGTTCCGTTCCGTTGACAAACCTCCAATTGTCATCCATAACAGAATATTTTCTGTATTTTACCAAGTTTTGAAGTCTTTGGGTATCTATATACAGAGTTCTATTGGGCCAATTTTCATCGTTGTCATATAACAAAGGCTTAAGACTAATACCATCCAAAGGTTTCACAGGATTAAAGTCGAGTCCCAATAGATCCACAAAAGTAGGTAACAAATCATAGGCAGCAGCCAATTTGTCTATGTCCTTACCACCGGTAAGTTGACCATTGGGCCAGCGAATAAATAGGGGCACTCTATGGCCACCTTCATATTCACTTCCCTTACTACCTCTTAAACCGGCATCGAAAACTTGATTCCCACCAGCAGTACCATTGTCTGTCATAAAGATTAGAATGGTATTGTCCGCTATCTTCAACTCGTCCAACTTCTTTTGCAGCAACTTAAAATTGTCATCTATATTGGTTATCATCCCATAAAAGCGTTGAAATTGCTCCTTAAGGCCATCAATGTCCTTATACATATCCAAATATTCCTTTGGAAGATTCAATGGTCCATGAGGCGCGTTGGTGGCGATATAACAAAAAAATGGGTCGTTTTTGTTTTCCTCTATAAAGTCCATCGCTTCGGAAAAGAAGACATCGGTACAGTAACCCTTATATTTTTGAGTTTGCCCATTGTGCCAATAGGTATCGTCAAAATAATCGTTCCCCCAATAATCAGGGCCTTGAGTAATTCCACCACCACCGTGTCTAACAACTTCATGAAATCCCCGATCTTCAGGACGATACGGATAGTTATCCCCTAAATGCCATTTTCCAAACATTCCATTGGTATATCCATTTTGGGCCAATACCTGCGGCAAAATTACTTCATCCTCAAACAGTAGGGAACGTCCGGTTATAGTATGGAATACATTAATTCTATTGGTATGTCTACCGGTCATTATAGCCCCACGGGTAGGGGCACAGGTTGTGGATACGTGAAAATTGGTAAACCGCACGGACTCTTTATAAAATTCATCAATGCTGGGCGTTTTAACATATGGGTTTCCATAGCAGCCCAAATCGCCCATACCCTGATCATCCGTAATTACAATGATGACGTTGGGCTTTTGTGTTACCTTGTTTTGAGCGTTGGAAATTATCGGCAGGACACATACGGTCAAAACTAAAACCCTAAAATAACCTAAATAAGGAAAGTTGTCTTTAATCATAATCAAACCTAATTTAATTTTGAACAATTTAGTTATCATTTCGTTTATTTTTCATAGAAATATTATCCTTTTGAAACACATCTTATAATTGAACAGGATAAGTATCCAGCATTGGGAAAACCACTTTGACGACCACTTACACCAATGTAAGTTCTAAGGCCAGCATACTTTAGTGAACCGTCTTATAGTAATGGATACAAACAAAAACAAAAAATATGGATTGTGTATGTATTAAATTGACCAATATGTGAGACATTTTTCCAGAAACAACATTCACAAGTACCCCCTAAGTAAAAAACCAGTATTTCTTTAATAAAGAGTTATGATCTTATGCCAAAAATCAAGGAAATATTCATCATCATAATTAAAATAAAGAAGAAAGCACCTTATGATCCCTCACCAGGAACAATGCCAGAATTATAATATTTCCCCTATAGGGCATTAAACCTCAGGATGAGGATTACCGCTACCCCTTCCTGTTCACAATATGGAAAACTCAATATTAGTCTTGCGTTACCTTGCTGCCCCACCAGTCATCGTTGGGTCTAAAATCTTTGGAGAGGAATTTTAGTCTTTGGGCCTCCAAAGCTGGCCAACTTTCATTTACAATTCGATCGTGTCGCTTTTGGGCCAGATCTGCATTGTATTCCGTATCCTTTGATGGCATATTGGCCCCTACCTCCTTGAGCCAACCATGAAGCTTTTTACTTAAACCTTTAGCTATTTCGGGATATTGTGCTATAACATTGGACTGTTCGCCTACATCCGTAGTCAGGTTATAAAGTTCTTCGCTCCCATCTTCCCAGTAATGGATAAGCTTCCAGTTTTCTTCCCGAATTATTGATGATGGATTTCCCCCTTGATTGCCATAATGGGGATAATGCCAAAATAAAGGTCGTACAACATCCATTTTTTTACCTTCCAGAATAGGTTTGAGACTTATACCATCAATATGTTGTTCGGTTAAAGCATCAATATTGGCCAAATCCAAGATAGTGGGATAGAAATCAGTACCTATAACAGGGAAATCGCTTTTAGAACCTCCATTTTTTAGCCATGGAACTTTTATAAAATAAGGTTCCCGAATACCACCTTCCCATTGATACCCCTTACCTCCCCTTAAAGGAAGATTGCTAGTGGAAAAAGAATCACCTGAGGCCACTCCGCCATTATCGGATGTAAAGATCACAATAGTTTTATCCTCAAGTCCGGAATCTTTCAAGGCCTGAAGCACTACTCCCACTGCATCATCCATACTCTCTACAAGTCCGGCATAAATTGGGTTATCCTGCACCTGTCTAATAGGTAGGACCCTCTCCATCTTATAACCATTTTCTCCTATGCCCAATGATTCCGCTTTGTCCCTATATTTGTTCCATTTTTCTTGGGTAGTCTGTATGGGCCCGTGTACCGCATAAAACGAAAGAAAAGCGAAAAAAGTGGAGTCCTTGTGCTGTTTGATAAAATCTGCTGTTTCAACACCCAAGCGCATGCTAAGGTTTTCCCCTTCCACTTTATTGGGTAATACTGGATTGTCCCAAGGAGAAAAATAGCCTCCCATAGGACTTCCTTTGTCCCATCCGCCTTTGTTGATTTCAAACCCATGATCCTCTGGATAAGATCCTTCAGAACCTAAATGCCATTTACCCGCAAAAAAAGTTTTATAACCCTCTTTCCTCATAGCCTCTGCGATGGTAACATCATTGGCCGGAAGGCTGTGAACGTATTCGGCAGGAAGTAATTTATCGTGTCGATTATGGGATCGCCATGCCGTACCGGATGCAGCTCCGATCCAGTCCGTAATTCCGTGTCTTGCCGTAAATTTACCGGTCATAATACTAGCCCTTGAAGGGCTACATACACGACTGGCGGCATAACCTTGGGTAAACATCATACCCTCTTTGGCCAATTTATCAATGTTTGGCGTTTCGTAATATCTACTACCGGTTGCACCAAGGTCTACCATGCCCAGATCATCGACCAGTATAAAAACAACATTGGGTCTTTGTTTTAAGCTTTCAGGTAGCTGTTCGCAGCCAACCATTAATAACCACAATAAAAGACAGTAAGCAATATTGAAATAGAATTTGGATAAGCGCATTCCTATTATTATAGTTTCTGTATTAAGGCAAAGGTTTTACCATTATGTCCTTATAATAAACAATACTTTTAGGATCATGACCCTGCAGCGCAAAGGTACCACCCTTTAGTACCCTATGCTGGCGATCCCCTGCGTCACGTTTAGGATTTTCGGGTTCGGTATAATCCACAACCACTATATCATTTATTTTAATAATGATCCTTTTGCCCTCTACTTTAATATATTCCGTATACCATTCATCATCACCAACATAGGTTTCAATAACATTTACTATATCATATAGACTACCGGTGCGTTTCCAATCCCCTTGGGAATTATTTACCTGTACCTCGTAACCATATACTGGCCAACTGGCCTCTTGATAGCGCGTATGTATATAAATACCGGAATTTGACCCAGGTTTGGTCATCACGGTGGCTTTGAATTCAAAATTATTAAAATCGTGGTTTTCTACATCTCCTACATAAAACAAATGTGCCTTAGGCCCTTCTACCTTAATTGCTCCGTTCTCAATGGAAAAGGTATGTGCATTTTCTCCGACTTTCCAACCATCCAAATTTTTACCATTGAACAAGGAAATCCAACCATCCTTCTTTTTGTCTCCCCCTGTTTGTCCTGTAATTGTATTTAAAATTCCCAGACAGAATACTAGGCTCATTAGATATGCAAAGCTATTTTTCATTGTGTAGATTCTTTAGAAAAGACAAGATATTAAAAAATGGGTTACTCAAAAGATATTGTTGAAACTAATTTTGGAAAGGTGGGAAATATTGCTTGTTGGAAAAGGATATTTAATGAAACAATGTAGCAATGATTCAATGTAACAATTGACTGATTTGAAAATTTGTTGATAGGCCGATTTGAAAGTGGAACAATGTAGTAATGAAACAATATACCAATGATTCAATGTAACAATTGTGTGATTTGAAAATTTGCTGATGGGCCGATTTGAAAGTGGAACAATGTAGCAATGATTTAATGTAACAATTGGTTGATCTGAAAAATGGTTGGCACTCTGCAAAGTCGTTGTGCAAAGTCGTTGTGCAAAGTCTCCCGACTTTGGACTTTCCAACTAGACTTTAAAATTCGTTGATGGACCGATTTGAAAGTGGAACAGTGTAGCAATGAAACAATACACCAATGATTCAATGTAACAATTGGCTGATTTGAAAAATGGATGGCACTCTGCAAAGTCATTGTACAAAGTCGCTGTGCAAAGTTGCTGTGCAAAGTCTCCCGACTTTGAACTTTCACACTTTACAAAGTCTCCCGACTTTGGACTTTCCAACTAGACTTGAAAATTCGTTGATGGTCTGCCAATTTGAAAGTAGAACAGTGTAGTAATGAAACAATGTAACAATGCACCAATGATTCAATGTAACAATTGGCTGATTTGAATAATTGATGGCACTCTGCAAAGTTGCCGTGCAAAGTCGTTGTGCAAAGTCTCCCGACCTTGGACTTTCCGTTTGGCGTACGGATACTGGAATCAATCACGCCAGCGGCGTGCCCACAACAGATCCTGTCCAAAAAAAA
>Ga0209344_10002331_pt1 | contig 21407 bp, 18 predicted proteins | sample Cruoilmetagenom6_FD_187293 | JGI IMG/M metagenome (GOLD analysis project Ga0209344, IMG submission 187293) | Oil polluted marine microbial communities from Coal Oil Point, Santa Barbara, California, USA - Santa Barbara Oil Seep Sample 6 (SPAdes)... | ecosystem: Environmental > Aquatic > Marine... | reverse complement strand
AGTTGATCTATACCCAAGTGCATGAATTCCACTTTTCCGAGTAGGGAGGAATCCAATATAGGATAGATCCGACTGCTCACCGGGCCTACAATTTTCATTAGTGATATCCATCCTAATGAAATGACCGCTCGGACCAGTTGTGGCCATTGGTTCCCAAACCTTGTTGCCCGAAAAAATATTAAAGGGGCTTACGTCCCGATATAATATTGTATAGAACGGCAATAATGGCGATTACCAAGAGTATATGGATCAGGCTACTGGTGCCCATTCCGGCAACAATGCCAAAAAAGCCCAAGGCCCAAATAATGATACAAATTACAGCGATTAACCAAAGTATACTTCTCATAATTTCAAGTTTTAGTGATTGGAATTTTATAGTTACAATTGCCTTGTTGTAAAACCGAGTCCGTTACCTTTCAATAATCAAGCAACTCGATTCTAGACGATGATAAATTTAGAGACTTGTTTTGATGGAATGTAATTCATTAGGTAAATTTATTGATGCAATCAACTCGTTTTAAGAATGCGATCGGGTCCAGTTTTTACAAAAATTTAAACGATAGCAAAATAAATCCAGGTTATTCTGGTTGGCTTTATATTTTGGTCCAGGTCATTTTCAAAAATCGCATCTAAATTGTAAGTAAACTACTTAAAACACATTCATGCCTGCGCCCCTATAATCAAATAAATACCCACCATTGATTACAGCTTATTATAATTGGTGTTATCATTAAATTGAAATAAAACTTAATGAATTAAAGCCCAGGCAAATTAAAGATTTTGGATTAAGTTGCTTTAACGGATAAAGTAAATTAAGAGTGTTTGTTAAGGGACAAAACTCAACCCTCAAAGACATTTTTGTTGAAGGGAATATTGTTAAATTAGCGAAGGGTGTAATAAATATCCAAAAATTATTATAAATACCTAATTTGCAGTATCATACCCTCTAGGGCTAGCCATTTTTCAAAGTTTAGAAAACCATTAACACCATTGATATGAAAACATTTTATTTATTTATTTCCTTTTGTTTAGCCTGCTCTATCACCACTTTTGCCCAAATAAATCAAAAAAATAGGGTAATTGTTTTAACCGACATTGAAGCCGACCCGGATGACACCCAATCCTTGGTACGTTTGCTTTTGTATTCGAACCAAATTGACATTAAGGGAATTGTTGCAACAACCTCTTGCTGGTTGCAGAATAGAATAGCCCCTGAATCTATAGAAAGGGTCATTAGGGCCTACGGTAAAGTACAGCCCAACCTTTTAAAGCATGAAGCTGGTTTTCCCAAACCAGAAACATTGACAGCACTAATTAAAAAAGGTCTTCCTGAATATGGTATGAAGGGCGTTGGTGATGGAAAAAACTCGGAGGGTTCCGACTGGATAATCAAAGTTTTGGAAGAAAAAGATGATCGACCTTTGTGGATTTCAGTGTGGGGCGGGGTTAATACTTTAGCCCAATCCCTTGACCAAATTCGTAAAACAAAAAGTAAAAAAGAGGCACAACGATTAATTTCTAAACTCCGGGTCTATACCATCTCGGACCAAGATGATAGTGGCATTTGGATACGGAACAATTTTCCAGACCTGTTTTATATTGTTAGTCCTGGAGATTTTTACGCCTCTGCTACATGGACAGGCATCAATAGTTATATAAACGGAATAGATAATAGTGTAATCAGTAATACTTGGATAGCCCAGAACATACAACAAGACCATGGGCCTCTTGGAAGTGAATATCCCGATGTAGCTTGGGGCGTAGAAGGGGATACACCAGCATTTTTATCGTTAATACCCAACGGACTTAACGAACCTGAACATCCGGAATGGGGTGCGTGGGGAGGACGGTATGAATTATACAAACCAGATTTCTCAAAAACAAAAAAAGGAGGCTCCATAGTTACAATTGCTCCTGAGACCAGGCCAATTTGGACCAATGCAGTCGATAATTACACCCCTTACATTCCTAAGGAATACGGACGTTCGGTTAAAAGGGATACCATTACATTCAAGGATAATAAAGTAACGTTATGGCGCTGGAGGGACGATTTTCAAAATGATTTTGCCGCCCGTATGGATTGGTGCACCCAGACCTATGAAGAAGCAAACCACCCTCCCATACCTGAGCTCACCCATTCTGATCTACTAACGGTAAGCTCCGGTGAAGCCTTTAGCCTGGATGCTTTTAAATCTACCGATCCTGATGGTGACAATCTTAGTTATTTGTGGTTCCATTATCCAGAAGAAAGCTCGTATAAAGAAAAAATAGATTTGGGTGCCGAGAATGTTCATATTGTAAACCTAAGAGCTCCGGAAGTAGAAAAAAAGGAAACCGTTCATTTCATTTTGAAGCTATCGGACAAGGGATCACCAGCATTGTCCAGGTACAAACGCGTTATTGTGACAGTTCTTCCAAATTAGTCCTCCGGAATACTAATAAGCCAACCATACGGTCATTTCTCCTTTGCCCCTGTTGCCCCAGGCATAATAAGGAATCAACCTCAAGGGAAAGCTATTATTTGACGGACCAATGGGACGGTATAGTTTTTTATCCCAGTTATTATCCTTTCCAAAGGCATTGGTCTTTAATGATAGTATTTCCCTATTCTGGATCTGAATCATTTCAGGCTGAAAAATTGCATGCCTATCAAAAATTAATTCATTGATATCCATATCTTGGGGAAGATCCTTGGACTCCACACAATACACCAAGGGGCCCCTTTTTACCGCAATTTGATTTTTTACCTCCTCAACCAAGGGGTTGGCCTCCATTAATTGAACTGGCATGGATAAATTAAGTAATACCTCATCCCCTGATCTCCATATCCTTTTAATTTCAAAATAGGATCCGGGGTCGGGCTTGCCCAGCCATTGTTTTCCATTGACCGAGATATCAACTTCGGAAGCCCAGCCAGGGATTCGTAAATAAATGGAATACTCTTTTTTCTGTATTTCCTTTAGCGTAATGTGAACCGTTCCATCCCATGGATAATTCGTCCTTTGTTCAATCTCCAAAAGTGACCCGTTTTCAAGGGTTGTTTTTAAATGATTGCTTCCATATAGATTGAAATATAAACTTTGTGCCCCAAGGCTATAAGCAAAGTTGCCCACTTCTGCCAAAATACGGGTAACGTTTGGGGGGCAACAGTTCGACTTGGAAATATACCCTTGCCTTTCATTGCCCCATCGTTGTTGAAAGGGCAGGTTTTTGCTAACCGCAAGTGGGTTGGTGTAAAGAAATTCCTTACCATTTAGACCTATTCCGGAAAGCACACTATTGTACAAGGCCAGCTCTACAACATCTGCATATTTGGATTCTGCAGTTAATTGCAACATTCTCCAATTCCACAAAACATTGCCTATGTTGGCGCATGTTTCGTTATGGGCCGTAGCATTGGGCAATTGATAAGGCCTACCATAGGCCTGATGTATTTTTTGTACTTCGGAGGGTCTATAGGAGGTACCGTCAGGGGAAACCCCATCATATAAAGCACCGCAAGCACCGGTAATATACATTTTGCTATACACCACATCCTCCCAAATGGCATTGAGATTTTTCAAAAGTTGTTCTTCCCCTGTTTCGGCATAGAGGTCTGCGACCCCGGCATACAGATAATTGGCCCTCACGGCATGCCCCATGGCATTCATTTGCTCTCTAAAAGGTATTCTATCCTGGTTATCATCTGTACCGTCCTCGGTAGTCCCGCGAATATTGATCAGGTTATTGGCCAGTTCCAAATATCTGGGGTCCTTTGTAGTGCGGTACATTTCAACCACTCCCATATAGTGCGACGGACATATGGCATTCCGTGCCAACTCGGGAGATGCTTGTTTATAGAAGTCGTACATGAAGTTGGCAACACCCTCGGCCACTTTTAGAAAATTATCTTTACCTGTGGCCCTATAATGTACACAGGCGGCCGTCATCAAATGGCCCATATTATACTTTTCAAAACCCAATTGCTTTTGCAATTTTTCTGGTCCCAAGGTGCTCCAACGCTCCTCTATCAAAACTGGGGTATGCAAGTAGCCATCCTTTCTTTGGGCTTTGGATATCAGGGCTATTGCCTCATCCATTTGGGTGTCTAGCTCGGGGGCTTTGGTAACTGCATAGACAGCGGCCATACCTTCAAAAAGTTTATAAAAATCCCCATCATGGAACGAAGGGCCTTTGTGTTTGCCCTTCATCAACCCAGCGGCAATCTCAAAGTTCTTGTATGCATGCGTGGTATCGCTATGGTAAAGCTGCCACATGTAGGTCAAGGTATGATTCCTTTCCACATCAAACTGTTCTTTCCAAAAACCATGGGTCCACTGTACAGCATCAAGATCTACACTCTGCAATTTGGCATATGGACTATTTACATTATTAACTAAACCTTTACTTTGGGAATATGTCCCAATGGTCAGTAAAACCATCAGGTTGGTCAAAATATTTTTTTTTAGTGTCATACCAGTTCGTTTATAATAATTCACATTGGCCCCAAGATGTTTTAAAGGTATTGACTAGCTTCAAAATCCATGGACCCGGTGTCTCAATTACCGTATTTCCTGGATATATCTTTTAGCGCAAAATTATGATATCACCTTTTTTTTTCTTCTATCAATTCTTGCCAAGTAGTGTATGAGTCGCGTAAATCCTTGGACATATTCCGGGGTTGATAGGTTATTAAACCCTTATATCCCGGTTTTGGCAAATCGTCAACACTTTGCCAAAATCCCAAGCCCAAGCCTGAAATAAGGGCCGCTCCTCTAGCAGAAACATCGGAAATTCCAATATTGGTGACCGGTGTTTGCAAAATATCGGCCAAGAACTGCATTAAAAAGTGATTGGACGTGATCCCCCCGTCTACCTTCAACTCCTTTAGCTGCTTTTGGGTCTCATTTTCTATGGCAGCTACCACATCCTTTATTTGAAACGCTATGGATTCCAGTGCTGCACGAACTATATGGGCCTTTGTAGTCCCAAAACCTATACCGTGGATCGAGGCTTTCCATTCCTTCTGCCAATGCGGAGCACCCATACCGCTAAATGCAGGAATAAGGTAGACTCCTTCATTCCCACTAACAGAGGTGGCCATTGGTTCTATCTCTTTATTGTCCACAAATAATCCAAGCTGATTTTTTAACCACTCCAAGGTTGCGCCACAACTAACGATAACACCCTCCAGTGCATAATTTACATTACCCTGGGCACTCCAACCAATGGTGGTTAGTATACCGTTTTTATTATGCTGGGCAACTTTACCCGTATTCCATAATATGGAAGACCCGGTACCTAAGGTGGCTTTGGCCATCCCAGTAGTAAAACACTCCTCCCCAAAGAAAGCGGCATGGGAGTCACCTATCATTCCCGTTATGGGTATTTTGGCCGGTAAAATTCCTCCAAAATCAGATTCACCATAGAATGCTGAGGAGTGCAAAACTTCAGGAAGTTTGAGTCCAGTCAATCCAAATTTATCCAGTAGCCCTTCATCCCATTTCAATTCATAACTATTAAAAAATAAGGTCCTTGAGGCATTTGTATGATCCGTATAGTATTTTTCTTTGTTGGTAAGCATATACAGCAACCAAGTATCAATGGTTCCAAAGTTGGCATTTCCCTGTTTTATGGCCTCATCTATGGCCGTATTGTTCTGCCTGAGCCACATCATTTTGGTTGCCGAAAAATAGGGATCTATGGTAAGTCCTGTTTTGGCGTTGACCATTTGTTCCAGATCATGTTGCTTTAATTCTTCACAGATGGCCACTGAACGTTTACATTGCCAGACCACGGCATTGTGTAGAGGTGTGCCAAAGTTGTCCCAAACAACGAAGGTCTCCCTTTGATTGGAAATTCCACAGGAAATAATGTTCTTTTCTTCAGCAGGAAAACTTTGAACAAATTCGTTATAACATTTCCCAACGGCTGTAAGAACATTCTGGTATAGTTCATTGGGGTCTTGTTCCACATAACCTAGAAAGGGATAATAGGATTTGAGCGGCTCCGATGCTTTGGAAACCAAATTCCCCAAGCCATCAAAAATTAATGCTTTTGTACCGCTCGTACCTTGGTCTATGGATAAAATATAGGATTTGGCCATTCTTTATATAGTGGATTAGTGCCTTATTTATTTTAGCATGCGTTAGTCTTCATTGGGGTGGTTTACCCTATCCATTATTACGGCTATTAAAATAACAAAGCCCTTAATAATCTGTTGCCAGAAAGGGGAGACGTTCAGCAAAACCAAACCGCTATTGAGCACCCCAATGATGAGTGCGCCTTGTACCGTTCCCATGATGGAACCCCTACCTCCGGACAGGGATGTTCCCCCTATAACTACTGCGGCAATGGAATCCAACTCATAACTAAATCCCGCATTGGGCTGTGCGGAATCCAATCGGGAGGTAAGTATAATTCCTCCCACAGCTGCTAAAATACCGGCAATGGCATACACCCAAATTTTTATTTTATTGATATTTAACCCTGAAAGACGTGCAGCACTCTCATTGCCCCCAATGGCATAAATATACCTCCCGAATTTGGTTTTTTTGGTTATGACAACCGCAATAGCAACCACAATAACAGTTATCCAGACCGGCATAGGAATCCCCAAAAACCAACCTGTACCGATAAATGCAAAATTGGGTCCCAATCCAGTTATAGGAAAACCCCCTGTCCAAAGCATTGTTGCTCCTCTGGCAATGGTCAACATGGCCAAGGTTGCCACAAATGGAGGAACCTTAAATTGAGTAATCATCCATCCATTAAAAAGTCCCAGTCCCCCACCTACAACGAAACCTCCCAAAATTGCGCCAAATACCGTAAAGCCAATATAGAGATTCAAGGAAGGCATATCAATACCAAATTTTAACAGCCCCGCAGCCACTGCACCACTAAAAGCTAATATGGAACCCACTGATAGATCTATACCCCTGGTCAATATTACCAAGGTCATCCCTACGGATATGCATACATTTACCGAGATTTGCCGCATAATATTCCACCCGTTTTCCATGGTCAGAAACTTATCGGACATTAAGGCCAATACCACGCACAGTACAAAAAGGGCAATGATGGATTGGAATTTAATGATAGTCGTTTTTATATCCATTTTTAATTATAAAATTGCAGCGTTCATTATTTTATCTTCGGTGGCCTCCTTTTGGCTAAATTCTCCAGTAATACGCGATGTTCCCATCACTAAAATCCTATCGCAAATGGCCATAATTTCAGGAAGTTCCGAAGAGACCACCAGGACCCCAAGTCCCTCCTTGGCAAGGTTATTTATCAAATGATATATTTCGTTTTTGGCATTAACATCAATGCCTCGGGTTGGTTCATCCAGAAAAAGTATTTTAGGGGTTGATGCCAACCATTTTGCCAACACTACTTTTTGTTGGTTGCCCCCACTTAAATTTTCTGATTTTTGGCCGGGGGAAGACGTTTTTACGTTGAGGTTGCCTATATATTTATGAGCCAAATCCATTTCCAAACCCGAATTCAATAATCCATTTTTCACTATCTGGTCTATACTGGCCATACTGATGTTCTTAAAAATGGGCATCTGTAATACCAAACCATCCGCCTTGCGATCTTCCGGTACCAATCCCATTCCATTGGCAACGGCGTCCATGGCCGAGGTAATCCTTATCTCTTGTCCGTCTATATAGATATCTCCGACCATGGTTTTGGAATGTAGTCCAAAAATGGTCTCCAGTAATTCGGTTCTGCCCGCTCCCATCAGACCAAAAATGCCCAGCACTTCTCCCCTTCGCAGGTTAAAACTCACATCCTTTACCAGGTATTCAGATTTTATGGTATGCTTAGGCAGGGAAATACCTTCTACCCTTAACACCTCCTTACCCAGAGGCAAATCTTCCTTAACATAAAGATTTTTGATATCGCGCCCGACCATCAAACGAATAAGGTCCTCTTTTTTTGCTTGTGAAACATTTTCAATGGTACCAACCATTTTCCCATCCCGCAATCCAATAAAGCGGTCCGCTATCTTAAACAGCTCCTCCAATTTATGGGATATATACAGAATGGACACCTCTTGTTTTTTTAATGTAGCGATAATCCTAAAAAGCACTTCCACCTCGGCATCGGTAATTGCAGAGGTGGGCTCGTCCATTATCACTACTTTGGCATCTTCCAAAAGTGCCTTGGCAATTTCCACTTGCTGCTGTTGGCCTACCCTTAACTTGGCCACCAACGTTGTTGGCGGCACATCGCATTCCAACCGCGTTAAAAGGGCCTTGGCCATTTGGTTCATTTTCTTGAAATCCAGCATACCAAAGGAGTCCACGATTTCGCGCCCTAGAAAGATATTGGCTGTGATACTTAAATAAGGGATAAGATTAAGTTCCTGATGTATGATCGCTATACCACTTTTCATGGCCTCTTTTGGGCTCGAGAAATTTACTTTCTCCCCGTTCAGTAGCAGTGTGCCCTCATATTCGGGGTATACTCCGGACAGTATTTTCATCAATGTAGATTTCCCTGCCCCGTTCTCGCCTACAATAACATTGACCTTAGCTCGATGAACATTGAGCGAAACCCCATTAAGCGCGGTAACACCTGCAAATTTTTTGGTGATATTATCTGCCCTTAGTATGATGTTTTCCTCCCCCACAGTCTATTCTATTTCTAAAATTAAAGGAATGATTCTTAAATTCGGAAGATCTGGATGTTTCGTATTTACCTCTACTGCACCCTTAAAATAAACGTGATCGCCTTCTTCCACTTCATTTAAAAAAGGAGGAACTACATCTGTTCTCACCCTATTGTTAACGGCTACCGAGATGCTGTTAAAGTCCATAGTGTTTTGAAAATCGCCAATACTGGCCATTCCAGAGCCTTCACGTATGGCATTCCCAAATATAAAGTCCGTAGCTATAAGTAATTCAGAATCAGCGACTCCTTCAAGCTTGATACGAACATTTTCATTTCCTATATCCAACACTATCCCATTGCCTTCCACTATGAAATAGTAATCATTGCTTATTCCCATTTTGCGCCCCTTTTCAGCAGTAAATTGCTCAAGGTCCTGTTCCAATGCTTCCATAAATTGCCCTGCCTCCATTGCCGGGAGTCCAGTTAATTTTGTTTCCATAAACTTTTGTGCAAAGGCATCGGGATCAAAAACACCTTTTTTTTGGGCGATATGCCTCTCATCCAACGGTTCAAAATAAACCGAGTTGTACAAAGCCACTCCGACCAGTAGTGCAATCAAGAGGTATTTGATTGGTTTTTTTATACTATTCTTCACTGCCATAGGCCTCAAATTCACTTATATTATCCTGAGTTACAATTTCAACGGCGATAGGCATTTTTCTCTGCATATCGCGTTCTCCCTGCAAATATTTATCGGCCAATTCTGCCGCTGTCTGGGCCATAAATTTTGGGGATTGCATGGCTGTGGCCATAATCTTTTTATCCTTAATGGCATCCATAACATCCTGTGAGCCATCGAATCCGAATACCATTACACTATCGGCCTTCCCTACAGAGACCAAGGCCTGATAGGCTCCCATGGCCATGGCATCATTACCACAAAAAACGGCATCAATATCAGGGTTGGACTGTAGTACCGATTCCAGCACTTCCATGGCCTTACTACGGTCAAAATCGGCACTTTGTTGCGCTACCATTTTTAAATCCGGGAAATAATCCACCACACTATGAAAGCCTTTGGAACGGTTCCATGTGTTATTATCTCCAACAAGGCCCAACAGCTCTACATATTTACCACTTTTGTTCATTTGCCTGACAAAATATTGCCCTAAATCCACACAGCCCGAAAAACTATCGGAAATTATCTGGGTAACCGGACCTTCCAAGGAGTTTACTTCCCTATCCATACAAAAGGTTGGAATACCCGCTTGTTTGGCCCTATTTACATTGCTGACCGACCCCTCGGCATCGGTAGGATTGAACAATATTGCACTGTATCCCGCGGCGATTAAATTTTCAAAATGTTCTGCCTCCTTGGCCGTATTATTTTGCGAATCGAAGATGGTGGTCTCATAGCCCAGTTCCCTTGCCCGGGTGGCAGCCGATTCGCCCAATACCACAAACCATGGGTTGTTCAGAGTGGAAATAACCACCGCTATTTTCTTGGGCCCCTTATCATCCCTTTGGGCACAGCCCAATAGCAGGAACCCAATAATGATCGGGACTATGGCTTTTACTATACCTGAAAAAAATTGTTTGCCCATGTATTTAGGAGTTTTTAGTAAGCATTTCCAAACCTAGATTATATAAACCTTCTTCGGAAATCCCGTAATGCTGAAATATTTCCATCTGTGAGCCGGTTACGGTATATTCATCGGGAATTCCAACTATACGAAATGGATTTTTGTACCCTTTTTGAAAGAGATGTGCCGCACAGGCCTCCCCCAAACCGCCATTCACCATATGCTCCTCTACCGTAATAATGGGTTGCCCACCTGCTGCGATGCTTTCCAACAATTGGGTATCCAAAGGTTTAATGGTATGCATACTAATTACCGTGGAGCGTATCCCCTTATCCTCTTCAAGTTTCTTCGCTGCCAGCCAAGCCGGATAAACGGTTTCCCCAGAGGCAATAAAAGTTAGGACCCTACCCTTCCGAACAACACGACCTTTTCCAAATTCAAAAGACGTATCGGCTACATTTAAAAATGGCATCGCCTTTTTTCCCAGCCTCATATAAATGGGCTTGTTCGATTGGGCGGCTAGGCGAACTGCCTGTTCGGTCTCAAAGTTGTCCGCCGGAGCTACGATGATAATATTGTTGATGGCCCTGAGGGCCGCATAATCGTGCAAACTATGATGGGTAGTTCCCAACGCACCATAACTTACACCGGCACTAATACCTACCAAGGTTACCGGGTTATCGGAATAAGCAACATCGTTCTTGATCTGTTCCAGGGCACGGGCACTAAGAAAACATGCAGGGGAAACTGCAAATGCCTTTTTGCCAGCAGAGGCCAAGCCGGCCGCAACTCCCACTAAATTTTGTTCGGCTATTCCCACTTCAACTATTTGTTTGGGATAATTGTCACCAAAAGGAACTAGCTTACCCGAGCCCCGTGAATCACTTGTTACGGCAATTATTGAGCTATCGGCAGCCGCCAACTCCTGTAAGATTTCGGAAAAAACCACTTGGTTAGGTTCCCCCATTAATAAGTTTTTATCTTGTATTTTATCCAATTCCATATACTAGTGAATTAGTGCTTCCGCCTCATTTAATTCTGATTGAGCCAATAAATACTGCTCCTCCGATGGTACTCCGTGGTGCCATTTCAATACTCCTTCCATATAGCTAATGCCTTTGCCCTTGGTGGTATGTGCTATGATAAAATTTGGTTTTCCCTTTTCGAGGGGACCATTGTTCAATACCTCTTCCAATTGCTCCAGATTATGTCCGTCCACCTCCTTTACCGCCCAACCAAAAGCCTCCAGTTTATCACGGATGGAATCTGTATTCATAACCTCCTTGTTGTTTCCTGTAATCTGCTGCTTATTATTGTCCAAAATGGCATACAAGTTGTCCAATTTATAATGTGAAGCCGATAAAAATGCTTCCCAATTAGAGCCTTCGGGCAATTCCCCATCCCCTAGCAGTGTAAACACACGATGCTTTTTATTATCCAGTTTTGCTGCAACGGCCTCCCCTACACAAATGGATAGCCCATGCCCCAATGCTCCGGTGTTCTGTTCAACCCCATGAACCTTTTTTGTTGGATGTCCTATATAATGCGATTGATAATTACAAAGGGTTTCCAAGTCAGATTCCGGGAAAAAACCACGGTCTGCCAAGGTTACAAAAAGAGCCTCTACACAATGTCCTTTACTTTGAATATATCTATCACGATCTGGATTCCTAAAATCCTTTGGATCCACATTTAACACCTTGTTGTACAGTACGTTCAAAATATCAATACAGGATAGACTTCCACCCGTATGCCCGGCCTTTGCCTTATAGATGTATTTTAGAATATTTCTTCTAAGTACTACCGATTTTAATTTTATTTCCTTATTTGTCATGTTGTGAACTCTCTCAAATTACTGCTCCTTAAATTATATATCCAAAGACCCCATTCCAGTTATTCCGCAATTAAACATTGTGGTTGTATATTTCCCAACCCATATAATTGCCCAAAGCTTCCTGCAATATGGTCCCCGTCCTGGATGCATTCATTACCACATGATGTTCAAATCCATTCCTACACACATACTGCATTAATCCCTGTAAATCCGGAATTTGGGCCACTGCTCGGTTTCCAAAGGTCTTTAAAGGGTCATCGGTCAACTCACCCTCCCCAAAATAGGCCTTGATAATACCTTTGGGGTCATCGGTGCTGATTCTCCCATAAGTAAGTGGATTTGCCGGTGTTCTCCCATCAAGGGCGCCATAGGTATTTTCAACTCCCACGGTAGTACCAAGAATTGGAGCGGTATCCATCTTAATATCGGGCAAAAAGGATTTCGCCCAGTTGCCGCAATGAAAAAGCACACATTTGTTGGGATCGTCAGCATAGTTATTGTTCCAATCCACCAAGGCACTGGGAGACCCCGAGGCCAATTGCATAGCATACATGCTGAGGGTTCCGGTAACATCGACCTCACAAGCAGATGGCAACATATTTTCGGACATTATACTCATGCTGGTACACACGTTACATCCATAATTCTGTTGTAGGGAAGTCCAACATTGAATAGCCGTGGCATCCAGTGCATATTCCTCCATAAACTCCTTTAAGACTACATCCAATTTTGCAATCTGCAACATAGCCTCATTCGGAGTCTTTCCCTGTGGCACATAGGCATTGATGGCTTCCAAATGTTGCTTGACCGAAGCGTCATCCTTGGTCAGTTTATTGGCCTTACCCAAGATTTCGGACAAATCGACCGTAGTTACGGTAATGCCATTGCGCTGTAATATCTTTTCGGAATAACGTACCGTGTTGAATGCACCGGGCCTAGCCCCTACAGCCCCGATCCTAACGTTTCGCACCCCCCTCACTACCCTGCAAACCGCAACAAAATCCTTAAGATCCTGTTGAAAAGGAATATCTGAAGGAAAGGAAACGTGCTGACTCGTCAAGGAATACTTTATACCGTACTGATAGAGGTTATTACAGACCGAAATTTTACCACACCAGGAATCCCTGCGATTCACGACATTCATCTTAGTCAATTCGTCCGGATAGGCCTGCACCAATACAGGAACGTTCAAATTGGCCATTTTTAAGGTATCGGCTACCCCCTTCTCATCCCCAAAATTGGGCAAAAGCACCAATACACCTGCAATCTCCCCACTGTGTTTCTTAAAAAGCTCGGCACATTTTTGTGCTTCCCTAAAGGTTTCCACACCACCAAGCTTTGTATCGGTACTTTCCAATAAAACCGGTGTCAATTTTAATTTGGCAAAGACATCGATAATTTCGGTCCTGGCCTTTTCCACTAAACTATCCGGAAAGAAATCACGATTTCCTATTATAATTCCAATGCTTAATGGTGATTTTGTGGTACTCATATTCTTATTTTTTTTTATTTCTTACTTATCTGCCTTGGCCAATATCACTTCTATTTCGTTGTCCTTAAAAACCTTTAGATCCTTTTCTTCCATTCCTGAATCCGTTATGATATAATCTATCAATGAAAGGGCTCCCAGACTCGCCAGGGCACTTTTACCTATTTTGGAGCTATCGGCCACCAAATACGTGATATCCGCAGCATCTATCATTGCTTTCTTTACTACAAGATCGCTAATACTAGGATAGGTAAGTCCCGATTTTAAAGAGATGCCGGCCGTAGCCAAAAACAACTTTTGCACATTGAGCCCTTTAAAAAAGTCGGCCGCCTTTTGCCCTGTCAACGATAGTGTAGGAGGCTTAAATTCACCTCCGGTCATAATCACTTCAATACCCGGTTCCGTACCTAGCAATAGCGCTATATTAAGGGCATTTGTAATAACCGTTAAGTTTTTATACCCGATCAGTTTTTTGGCAATTTCGGTAGTTGTACTACCGGAATCCAGAATAATAGTATCCCCGCTCTCAATAAATTCGAGACATTTTTGCCCAATAGCTTCCTTCAATTCCAAATTATCCTGTTGAACCAAGGAAAAATTGCGGACTTGGTCCCCCATATTTTTGAGATAGGCACCACCGTGCTCCCTCATTATCAATCCCTGATTTTCCAACTTTTCCAAATCTTGGCGAACAGTCACCTCGGTGACTTTAAAAAGTTTGGCCAAGTCCGCCACCTTAGCAGATCCGTCCTCTTTTAAAAATTCAACAATTTTTTCACGCCTCTTATTCGGTAAATATGCCATAGTTCATAAATAAAAGTAAATATTCGTAAACAAATAAAAACTCTTTAAATTTAAATTCAAAATATATTGTTTCACTTATTACTGTTCCTACCAATTCGATCAACTACACCATAGCCTCAAAACAGGCCCGTGCCCATAGCATTCCCATATGCACCATTCGGTTTAAAATTACCCCTTATAAAAAAAATAACGCATCTATTTTTCCGGCTCACATATTATCCGGCGATAGCTGGTCAGATTGTGCACACCCTTATCCGTCACCTCGCAAATTACATGAAAGCTTTTGTCAACGGCATTTGGGGGTACCTGCAAGGTGACAGTGGCAGAGGTACTGTTCAAAAGGATCACTTCCCCATTAAATGTTCCAGCTTCAGGCTGGACCCACCATTTATAGCTTAATAAATCCCCGTCCGGATCATAGGAAGCCGATGCATCCAATTCAACACTAGCCCCCACTTGAGGCTTTATGCTTATGCTGCCCAAACTACTATCACCATCAATTACAACAACAGGATTGCGATTGCCAGTACCATTTTGGGCCCAGTCCATTCTAGCTGCAAAATTGTTAAATGTAGCGGCATAAAAATAGTCTCCATATCCCCTACAAATTTCACTTTCATTTCCCGCATAGTTTACGTACGAGTACCCATTATTGTCCTCTCCCTTTCCCCATTGTGAATACCCTCCCCAACTAACTTGGGTGGGCTGATCAGGATTATTGAGACCGTTTGGCATGATATGTAAAAAAGAAGGGGTATCCCCCTCTACCCCCCATTTATATTTTGGATATTGACTCCCAAGATGGCCATGATTCTGGATATGCTCCCCATACTCCGACCACTTACTTTTCCCCGTTCCATTCTGGTACCTCCAAGCGCAATCATCCCAAATAAAAAGTAGATCATCTGAAAACTCCCGGCGCATCCACGCATGGGAGCTTGTTTCGAAACTAGATTTTTGCGGCCTATCCTGGTCCGTAATGGCATATGCCCGAATTTTGTTCAAAAACTTTTTTAATTCCAGTTCGTTTCGTTGCTGCCCTACCTGCCATATAGCTTGCGCCAGCGTATTGCCACCTCCCCAGAAACACACCCAAATTGGACGATCATCATCTTCGTCAGCCAACTGTACAATAAGGTTGCTTCCGTCCGAAATATTATCACCACCAAGCTTGTCCATCCCCATTTTCATACTACCGAACACTGTGCGTTTCTTTAAATATTCCGCACTTGGCCAATAGCCTATTTGCTGCCTTTCCCCATCATGGGCAAAACCATTTTGCTTTGAGCGTTTAACTAGATTGGGCAAGTCCTTGTCATAAGCCTCTATGACGCCTAAAGCTATCTCCTTAAAATGTTTCACCTTATCAACATCTTCCATACTCCACCCTGTAGTGATTACAATTCCCTCAATTTCAAACATATCGGCATGGACCAAAAGCCGAATCAGAGATTCATGGTCATCCGGTTCCCAGGTGGATATATCGGTGAGCACCACCAATCGTGGTTTCAGCTGCACTACCTCTGTAGATACCCCTGTGGTCTTTGTCCGCAATGGGGAACAAGACGCAAGAACGAAAGAAATCAACATTAAGAAAAAGTAAGACCTCATAATTTAATTTAACACATTCATGGAATTGACAATGGACATCTCCGTTACACTTCCTTATTTTAAAACCGAACCCCACCTTCCCCTCCTTAGGGTCCATCACATTTTTATAGGGCTCATAAAGTTTCTTGTGGTCGTAATGAGGAAACAATCCATTCCAAAAAACCACAATAGCACAAAGATAAAATATTTCGATTATTTATTTTTATTTTCTTTTATTTTCTTTTATATATATTTGTGGTTAATTGAACAAATCACAATCATATGGTTTCTAGTAGCTTGACAATTTTTATCAAAAAACTATTTGCATGACCTCTCTAAAGATTTTATCCCTTATAGGCATAGTAGGATCACTAGCAATAGGTATGCTGATGCAATGTGATAGCCCGGATGGGGACAAAACCAAACCTCGGATATTGATCAGTTCGGATATTGGAGGAACCGATCCCGATGATTTTCAATCCATGATACATTTACTAATGTATTCCGACCTTTTCCAAATAGAGGGCCTGGTTTCTTCCCCCTTTGGCAATGGTCGCAAAAAGAATTTTCTGGATATGATAGATCTTTATGAAAAGGATTTACCCGAATTAAAGCAACAGTTCCCCAACCTGTCCCATCCGGACTCCCTAAGAGCCGTATGTAAACAAGGTTCAAAACTAGAGGCACCCTACAAAGGCTACGATAAGGCCACCGAAGGTTCGGAATGGATCATTAAATGCGCCAAAAAAACAACGGACCAACCTCTATGGATTTTGGTCTGGGGTGGTTTGGAAGATTTGGCACAGGCACTACATGATGCACCTGAAATTGAAAAAGACATTAGAGTATATTGGATAGGTGGTCCAAATAAAAAATGGAGCATCAATGCCTATTCCTACATCGTGAAAAATCACCCTAACCTATGGATAATAGAGGCGAATGCTACCTACAGAGGTTGGTTCATGGATTCCGAATCGCCCAATGAACTCAAGGGTAAATCCTATTACGACAACTTTATACAGGGAAGAGGTGCCTTAGGAAAGAATTTTAAAAATCATTATAATGGCGACATTAAAATGGGCGACACACCTTCCCTGGTCTATTTGATGAATGGTGACCCAGATAATCCAATGGGCGAAAGTTGGGGTGGAAGTTTTACCCCAATCACCCACAGTTCAAGAACTATTTTTGAAGGCAACAGTAGTAAGAACGATACAGTAACCGCCTACGCCGAACTGGAATGGAGGTTTAAAGGACCGGACTTGCCCATACCGCAAGATTCCATTTGTTTCACCTTGGAGATTTCCAATCAAACATGGCCAGGATATTACCTTGGCAACGGAACCTATGGAGTACGCTACTCCTCCAAAAAACCGGAAACCGGCAGCTATGTTACCAAAAGCACCATCCCCCAATTGGATGCACAAAGTGGTCAGTTTGTTAGTACAGCCCCATGGCCAGGCAAAACAACCCCCACTGATTACCCCCTTGGTTCCAATTGGTATAGCGACAAGACATCCCCTGACCTTTTTATTGGGGATCAACAGGGGGCAAAAACAATTTCAAAACATCGGGAAGCCTATTTAATGGATTGGGCCAAAAGGTGGCAATCAATAAACAAATAAAAAAGATGAAAATCAACAACCTCATTGCAATCGTTGGCATAGCCTTATTTACAACTATCGCCATTGCACAAGAAAAACCTAGAGTATTTGTTCTTACCGACATAGAAAACGAACCGGATGACGCCATGTCCATGGTCCGTTTTTTGGTATATGCCAATCACTATGATATTGAAGGATTGGCCGCTACCACATCTGTACACCAACAAAACAAGGTGGCGACCTATCGTATACAAGAAATTGTAAAAGCCTATGGTAAAGTAAGGGACAACCTTGAAAAACACGAATCGGGCTTTCCTTCGGGAGACGATTTATATTCCAAGATTACAGAAGGACTGCCAGAGTACGGGGTACAGGCCATTGGGGCCGGAAAAGATTCCCCGGCCTCCGAATTATTAATCAAAGCCGTGGATAAAAATGACACAAGGCCGTTATGGGTAACGGTATGGGGCGGGCCAAATGTATTGGCTCAGGCCCTCTGGAAAGTCAGGGAAACGCGTTCAAAAAAGGCATTGGAACAATTTGTCAAGAAATTACGGGTATACACTATTTCCGATCAGGACGATAGCGGTCCCTGGATCCGTAAAGAATTTCCGGATTTATTCTACATTGTGAGTCCTGGCTTTAACGCAGGAGGCGGCTATCATCATGCCACCTGGAGCGGTATTAGCGGCGACTTTTTTCACGCTCGTTGCGATGGAGCCGATTTTAGTATTGTTACAAACGAATGGTTGGATCGGAATATACGGAAAAAAGGGCCTTTAGGGGCCGAGTACCCCAGATGGGATTATCTAATGGAAGGAGACACACCCTCTTTCCTTGGCTTGATCAATAACGGCCTAAGTTATCCGGAACACCCGGAATGGGGAGGCTGGGGAGGCAGATACGAACTCTACACCCCAAGGATGCAAAAGTGGTTTTTATATCCAGAGACCAGACCTATCTTTTCCGATGCTGTAGACGAAGTCCTTGGTACTGATGGCCGATGGCACTCGGGCAACCACGAAACCATATGGCGTTGGAGGGAAGATTTTCAAAACGATTTTGCCGCCAGAATGGATTGGACTATCCTACCATATGACCAGGCGAACCACCCTCCCATAGCCAAACTTGCACATGCCAAAAATCTTGTGGCGAAAAAAGGCGATAAAATACTTTTAAGTGCAAAAGGATCCAGTGACCCTGATAACGATGCCCTATCATACCATTGGTCCATTTACGAGGAAGCCGGAACATTTTCTGTTTCCAGTGCCCGTAGTGGACAACCTGTGGACATTGAAAACTTTGATCAGCCCGAAGCATGGTTTACCGTTCCTACCAAACGGGTTGGGGGTTCCGGCACAGGAACCATACACGTTATCCTCAAGGTCACCGATCATGGAACACCTCGATTAACACGATATCAACGTGTGATAGTCAATGTTGAAGAGTAACAACTACAAAATGAAAAAAATTCTTTATTCAGGTTTTATAATTCTGCTATTAGCCTGCCACATCCCTGTAAAAGGCCAAAGCCAAAAACAACGCGTAATTATAACCTCGGATGGTGAAATAGACGATGAGTGTTCCATGGTAAGGTTTTTGCTTTACGCCAACGAATGGGATGTTGAGGGTATTGTAACCACAAGTTCCCAATACCATTGGCACGGCCACAAATGGGCGGGAGATGACTGGATAGACCCCTATCTTGAAGCCTATGCGGATGTCTACCCAAACCTTATCAAGCACAGTAAGGATTACCCCACACCCAATTATTTAAAATCGATTAATTTCCTAGGAAATGTTGAAAGCGAAGGAGAAATGGATTCCATTACCCCTGGATCTACACATATAGCCAATGTGCTATTGGATGAATCCGATGACAGACCCATTTGGATTCAGGCTTGGGGTGGCACAAATACCATTGCCAGGGCCTTAAAAACCATAGAGGAAGAACATTATGATAAGATGGCATATGTTGCCAATAAATTACGCTTTTTCTTTATCTGGGAACAAGATGGCACCTATCAATCCTACATTCATCCACATTGGGGAAAGTATAATATCCCTACCATTATAAGTGATCAGTTTTGGGCCGTCGCCTATCAATGGGACAAAATAATGCCCCAGGACAAACAGAAATTTTTTAAAAGCGATTGGATGAAATCGAATATTTTGGAAGATCACGGCCCTCTGTGTTCCCTATACGAGGCGTATAAGGGTGGTAATGATAAGGAAGGGTTTATTGCAGGGGATGCCAAATCTAAAGGGGATTTTAGATCTGAAGGGGATTCTCCGGCGTTTATCCACACTATTCCAACAGGTCTCCGTTCTTTGGAATCGCCAGACTTTGGAGGCTGGGGCGGTCGCTATATCAATGTTCGGGAAAATACTTGGCTGGATCCTGTTCCGCAAGCAGGTTACCATTACCCAGAAGGACGATGGTACACAAAAACAGCATGGGGCAGAAACTATATGCGCGAGGATTATCCTAAAAATATGGATTTAATGAAGGCTTATTTTAAACCTATAACCCGATGGGTCGATGCGTTGCAGAACGACTTTGCCGCTAGGGCCGATTGGTGCATAAAACCATATGACGAAGCTAACCACCCTCCCATTGTAAAACTAACTAGCCCCTTGGATATTACGGCAAAACCTGGGAGTAAGATTAATTTAAGTGCTAAAGGAACAATGGACCCAGACGGTGATCAACTAAACTATTCCTGGTGGCAATATCAAGGGGCCGATACCTTTGAGGGGAACATTGTAATACCAAATGCCCATAAACAGAATATTTCCTTTACAGTACCCCCTAATGCAATGAAGGGTAAAAACATACATATTATATGTGAAGTTACGGACAATGGCACCCCTAAGCTAACCAGGTATCAACGCGTAATTATTACAATTAATTAGTTTTTCAAATGATAGTCCAGGGAGCTTATATAGGACAATTTAAAAATTATATGCCATATAATTCACGAATAAAATCCCTGAATTTGCACTTGTTATTTTTCTCATACTTCCTATTGACAGTATTAAAAGTAGGCGCACAAACTCATTCGCCCAGTATATATGCCAATATTGAATACGGAGAAGTTTCCGGACATAAATTACTCATGGATATTTATGAACCCAACGGACCTGGACCATTTCCGGTTGCCATTTACGTACATGGAGGTGGTTGGACTGGAGGTGATAAGGCCCATACAGCAGATTTACCAGCCTTGGAAATGCTTTCCGAGGCTGGATTTGCGTGGTTTTCCATCAATTATCGTTTAGCTCCAGAGCATCGGTGGCCATCATGTCTAAACGATGTACAGACCGCAATTCGATGGGTAAAGGCCAATGCTGAAAATTACAAGGGCGATCCTTCCAAAATTGTCCTTATCGGTTATTCTGCAGGAGGACACTTGGCTAGCTATGCGGCTACCGTTCTTGATGAATCCACCACTGTACAGGCAGTGGTTGCCCTTGCTCCCCTTACGGATTTTGTACAGGAACTTCCCAAAAGGGGAAATATACTCGGAAAAGCACAACGAGGCCTCTTAAATCGTCCTCAGGAATTGACCGCTGAATCCCTTGGCATGCTCAAAGCACTATCCCCTATCAATTACATCCGACCCGGACTTCCCCCCTTTCTATTGGTGCATGGCAATGCAGATCAATCCGTGCCCTATGAGCAGTCTCTTTTATTCCAAACACAGCTAAAAAACAACGACGTACATTGCGATTTGATTACAATTCCAGGGGCACCACATCGGTTGACCGAATGGAACAAACACCTGCCCAACTACAACAGCCAGGTCATAGCCTGGATCAAAGCAACTCTTGCAACACCACCTAACTAAAACTAAAGAAAATGAGCATTAAAAAAACCACGACTAAAGAAAACAGTTCCT
>Ga0209344_10002330_pt1 | contig 21409 bp, 16 predicted proteins | sample Cruoilmetagenom6_FD_187293 | JGI IMG/M metagenome (GOLD analysis project Ga0209344, IMG submission 187293) | Oil polluted marine microbial communities from Coal Oil Point, Santa Barbara, California, USA - Santa Barbara Oil Seep Sample 6 (SPAdes)... | ecosystem: Environmental > Aquatic > Marine... | reverse complement strand
CTAGCGGGCAAGCATCACCTGCCTTGATATCGCAAACAGCGGTGGGACCAACGTGGATAAGCGGTGGCCCTTTCGGCGCAGAGGCCAGCTACTTGATTATCCCTGTTACCTTTGCGTCACTCTGGCTGATCCATTGGTCGACGAAGAAAATTCACGGCACAAGTGATAATTTGATGGATTTCAACTATGGTGACACAGCAAAAAGCCCTAGTAGTGCGCCTGCTAACTACACAGTGTCTAATTAGTTTAAACTTGACAAAATATGAAACATGTTCACATTTGGGAAACTCAGAGTTTCCTTGATGTGAGGATGGTGGTATGTGGCAGGTAGGGCCTAAAATTAAGCACGCTTCAGCGGTTATTACCGCCAGCTTTTTTGTTGGCGCTATGACTGTGCCTGCGGCCTACGTCAAACCAAGCGATGACCCCGCTTTCACTCTCAAAACACACTGCCCACCAAGCTTCCACTTAACCGAAGATAATAGCTGTCAGTTTTCCAACATGTACATGATGTATAAATCGCTGGAAAATGTTGGCACAGGCGGTCTACGCAAAGGCATTCCTGATCCGCGCGATGGCTTCACCCCGCAAGAGATTGACCTTGGTCGATACCTATTTTTTGACCCCGCACTCTCTAAAGATGGGTCAATGTCCTGTGCTAGTTGTCATGATCCTGACATGGGTTTTGCAGATAACCGCGCTCGCAGTATCGGCATCACAGGCGAAGAAGTCTCTCGCTCAGCACCGACACTGTGGAACAGTAGCTTTCTTAACATATATTTTTGGGACGGGCGTGCCGCAAGTTACGAAGAACAAATGTTAGGCCCGCTATACGCAGAAAATGAAATGGGCAACACCCGCGAACATCTGCTGGAGACACTCAATGGAATACCAGAGTATATACGCTTGTTTAAGCAAGTGTATGACAGCGACGGCATTAGCCTAGACCAGGTATACACAGCGCTAGCGGCATTTGAGGGCAGCCTCATTTCGCTGAACAGTCGCTATGATCAATATGCACACGGTTATCATGCAGCGCTGAGTGAAAAAGAAATTGCCGGCTTGAACGTGTTTCGCTCTTTTGTCGCGCGCTGTGCTGAGTGCCACACACCACCGCTGTTTACCAACCAGCAAATCGCTGTGATCGGCACGCCTGAGCCTGAGGGCATGCGCCGCGATATTGGCGCAGAAGCTGTGGACGGTGACAAAACCCTGCGCGGGGGCTTTAAGGTGCCAACACTTAGAAATATTACTAAGACAACGCCTTATATGCATTCTGGCCGCTTTGAAACGCTCAGAGACGCCATTGAATTTTACAACAAGGGACGCGGTCATGCTGTTGGCAAAGACGAAGAGTTAGAAATACACTGGCATATTCATGAGCCTGACCTCACAGACGATGAGCTAGACCTTATCGTGGCGTTCCTTGGCACATTAACCGATGAAAACTTTAAACCAGAGACACCGAAAAGCGTGCCCTCTGGTCTGCCGCTGGCTCCAGCTAGCGCAAATGATATATAAGATCATACATAAGAAGGTGGGAGACTAAGATGAATAAGATGATTAAATGGGCACTGGTACTGGTCGCTGTTGGCGGCGCCTTTTACTTTGGGTTTAACCTCAAGGAAGGCCAAAGCACCCGCGGCGTGATCGTAACAACCAGTGATAATCCGCTTTTTGCAGGTGGTAGCGAAACAACACTCGGCACAACAGCGAGCACTGGTAAAGTAATTGAAGTTCGCGACGGTGAAAACATTCAAAACGCCGTCAATGTAGCGAACGCTGGTGATACGGTTGCTGTATATCCTGGCACCTATAAAGAGACTGTATATGTCGACAAGGACGGTATTACGCTATCTGGCGTCATCGTGGGCGGCGAGTGGCCCAAGTTGGACGGGGAAGGCGTTAAAAATGACGCCATCTTATATTCAGGCAACAATGTCACGGTCGAAAACTTCCATATCAGCAAATACAAAGGCAACGGCGTCTTTGGCCAAGCAGGGAATAACTTCGTGATCCGCAACAACATTGTTGATGACGCTGGTGTTTACGGTATTTTCCCACAATACGGTAAAAACGGTATCATCTCTGGTAACGTGCTCTCTAACATTGCTGACGCGGCCATTTATGTTGGTATGTCTGACAACATTGATGTGATCGCAAACGAAGTGTTTGACAGTGTTGCCGGTATTGAGATTGAAAACACCCGTCATGCGCTGGTAGAAGGCAACTATGTCCACGATAACACAGGTGGTATCTTGGTGTTTATTATGCCGGGTCTGCCCCTGAAGACCACGTATGACGTTATCATTCGTCGTAACTTCATCGTGAACAACAACCATCCAAACTTTGGGGCACCTGGCTCAGCTGTAGCTGGCATTCCTGCTGGATCAGGTATTGTTATCGTCGCGAGTGATGATGTCGTGATCGAGGATAATATCATTACGGGCAACAATAGCTACGGCATCGGAACAACAGACTTTGGCTTTTTTAAATCCAACGATAAAGACGTAGAACCCAACCCTGATCGCCTTGTAATTTTGAACAATGTAATGAGCAACAACGGGGAAGATGCCGCGCCGCTCATCAAAAGCTTGATGGCGCTTCAAATGACATCAAAAGGTCCAGATATTGCTGATAGTGGTGCAGGTGTCGACAAATGTATCCTAAACCCAGGTCAGTATAGAACCGTAGGTCTGAGCAACTATTACACATGTGATTTTGCCTCTAGCACCAGTTACGCCACACGCACTATGACGCTGTCTGAACCAGCACCTGCTTTCAAACTTGAAGGGGCCTCCGCTGAAGACTTTGAAAGAGAACTAGGTCGCCACACTTACTACGGTATTTGTAGTGGTTGCCACCTTGATGATGATGTGCTCATCGGCCCATCTGTTGCGGAAATCCAAGACCAATACTTGGGTGACCTTGAAGGCATGAGTACCGCAGATGTGCGGGAAGAAGTAGATTATGCTGCTAAAGCTATCTCTGATTATATTGCAAACCCTGTGAGAGTACGTGAGCATCTACCACCGATGCCAACGCAAAATTATCTCTCTGAACAGACGCGGGTTGCAGCTGCTAAATTTATGCTCTCGCGTAACAAGAAACTGCCGATGCTTAGAAAAGAAAAATAAGCTGAGTTTAGCTAACTTTAAATAGATTTAATATGTGGCGGTATCCACTGCGGGTGCCGCCACATTTCGTCGCGCCCAGGCAACAGGTCATCATGCTCGCCTTGCGCCAAGTTTCGTCTCATGCAAGGCTTTTAAAAAATTGGAGAATGTTATGACTAAATTATCGACAATACGACGCATTACAGCCGCTACAGCCATCAGCGCAAGCCTTGTGTTTACGAGCATGAGCTTAGCTGATGATAGTAAAACTATCACAACAACAGCGACAGATGGAATCACCGTTTACGGCGAGCAGTATTTTGCAGAATTAGACAATAAAACACCGCTTATCTTGCTTTTTCATCAAGCTGGCTCAAATGGGCGCGGTGAATACGCAGAGCTTATCCCTTGGCTCAATGAAAATGGCTTTAGGGTCATAGCGTGGGATCAGCGCGCTGGTGGAAGCCGGTTTGGCAACGATAACCGCACTGTGGCGGATTTACCAGAAGGCACGGCCATATCATACTGCGATGCACGCCCTGACCTACAAGCAGGGCTGGATTATGCCATAAACGGCAAACTTGCAGAGCAAGTGATTGTTTGGGGTAGCTCCTATTCGGCTGCGCTGGTTTTTGGCTTAGCCGCTGACAACCAAGATGAGGTTGCGGGGGTCCTTTCCTTCTCGCCTGCCACAGGCGGCGCTATGGCTGACTGTCGTGCATCGCGCTGGATTAATGACGTTGATGGCATGATGATCCATGTGGGACGCCCAGCAAGTGAGATGGCACGTGAAAGCTCAATCACACAAAAAGTAATGTTCAATGACCGCTCCATAAAAGTAAGGGTCATAGAAAACGGTGTCCACGGCTCATCCATGCTGGTGGATAGCCGTACAGAACATGACATGACCGACGCTCGCAAGCAGGTATTACAAGTGCTAAATTATATGGCGTGGTAACCCCTACTCGTGCCGCAGTGCATAAATCGGATTTAACTTTGCAACACCGTAAGCTTTCAGCGATGTTGTCAGCCAAGCCAAGGCTAGCGACACAACACCCGCAACAATAAACGGTACTACCGTCATGTCTACGCGGTAAACAAAGCTGGTTAGCCAATCGTTCATCAAAAGCCAAGCGGCAGGCCATGCTATTACATTAGCAATGACCACGAGCTTTGATAGCTCCCAAGAAAGCAGCGTAACGATTTGCCATACGGTAGCGCCCATAACCTTTCTGATGCCAACTTCTTTCACACGACGCTCAGCCGCAAACGAGGCAAGGCCGTAAAGGCCAAGACAGGCTATCAACACTGCGATAACTGAAAAGCTAACAAACACATCAAAGGTGCGGCCTTCAACCGCATAAAAACTTTTGTAGGTATCTTCTAGATAGCCCCGACGAATGGGGAAATCTGGTACAAGCTCTGCCCATAAGCCATCAACAAGCGTGCCAACTTCAACCAATTTGCCTGGCTTAGTTTTCACTACCGCAGTTTGGATATAAGAACCGAGTGTGAAAGAAACGGGTACAACATCGGACCTGACAGAGCCAAAGTGCATATCTTTAACAACACCAACAACCTCATAGTCATAGCGATAGTTAACACCGCCTCTGGTAAAGGCTGAATATAGTTTAGTGCCTACAGCATCAGCTGGATTAGCAAAACCTGCCGAGATTGCCGCCTTTTCATTTAACATTATGCCGCCCGAAACCTCAGGTGTTTCGGTTGTTGCGCGGCTTACACGGTCTGAGGTGAAATCATCACTTAGGGCTCGGCCAGCAAGAACTTCCATGCCCAAAGTCGTAAAATAATTATCTGCTACGGTTACGGTACGTGTTGCGACACTAAAGTCGGGGTCACCCCCTACTATTGAGAAACCGCTACCATCACTTAGATCTTCTGTTGGAATAACAGATCCGCCAGAAACGGAAATAACATCAGGGTTAGAGCGCAGTTCATCGCTCAGTATTTGGACCGCTTCTGCGTTCACATTATTAACAACCAGTACATTAGCCGGCTCATAACCCAAAGGTTTGTTCATGGCAAAATCGATTTGGTCATTTACCACACCGCTGGCGGTGAAAAGCCCGATGGCGACTGCAAATTGTAGCACCACTAAAGACGCTCTAATCTTAGCGGACCCTACACCTTGTATAAGCTCACCCCGCAAAGCAGTAGTAGGGACTAGCCCTGCCAAAAATAGTGCAGGATATAGCCCTGATATTAACGCAAGTAATAGTACAACAAGGAATAAGCCTCCAAGAACATCGACCGAATAAAGCACCGCTGCCGCCAGCGGAACACCCAGCAAGTTACCAAAGCCAGTGGCTAAAACTTCAACCAAGAACAATGCGCCTAATAACGCGAGAAGCGCCATGACAACTGATTCAGCTAAGAACAACCAAAATATATCACTGCGACTAGCACCTAAGGTTTTCCGCACGCCAATTTCTTTCACGCGCTTTGAGGACTGTGCTATTTGCATATTTGTAAAATTGAAGGTTGCGATAACAAGCGTAAGCAACGCAACAATACCAAAGATATAAACATCACTTTTTTGACGTAGTGGCTTTGATACCCCTGTCATACTATCTTGAATGGACATTTCATTTTGTAGGTCAGTGGTAAAGTGGATATCGGTAACAAGCTGCATAGGTACAGATAATATTTCACGCGCTTCAGGGTGAACCTTGTCCACCATGACATCCATTAATTTTTCTTTGAAAGCCGTAAGTTCAACACCCTCAGCAAGCTTCATATAGTGATAGAGCTGATCCGAGAACATATTGTCAAAAAAGTTTGCGCGACCACTCACCACAAGCAAGTTCTCCATGGTGAGGAATATATTTGAGGTCAGGTGGCTGTTAACAGGGTTATTGCTAATCACGGACCGAACTTGAAAGTCGTTATCGCCGTCCACCGTGAAAACCTCACCGATAGGGTCAACACGACCAAATAAATTCAGCGCAGCAGCTTCGGTTAAAATCGCACCACGCATATCAGTGAAATCCGTAATCTCTGCACCCGCGAGGGTCTGATACGAAAACATCTCAAAAAAGTTTGGATCCACATAGGCGAAGCTTTCAAACTGCCTACGATCACCAATGGTCAACAGGTCAGTTCTTGGTGCAATGCGCGTCAACAATTCAACATCGTCAGGGAGGCTATCAGCTATGATGGGGGACACAGGATTAAAGAAGGTTGCAAACCTCGCCCCCGTGCCAACATTTTCCCAATTTAAGCGATAAACGCGGTCGTTATCTTCTACCATGCTATCAAAGCTGCTCTCCTGCTGGACAAACAGCATAATCATCACGGACACAGCCAAGCCCACAGCCAAGCCAATAATATTGATGGCGCTATAGGTGCGGTTTTTGCTCACACTGCGCAACGCAACTTTCAAATTACTTAGTTTCATATCTCACTCCTGCCCAATTTTTTAATTATTATGAGATACTTTGCAATTCCCGTACCAACATTACTGCGAATGATTATTATTATATAATTCAGTATGTTACCGCTTTAAGGGTCGCCTCTATAAGAAGTACTAAAATGAAATTAAGGGGATTTGTCCGATATCGAACAGTTAATGTGTGCGAAAATGGACAGTGACAAACGCAGGGATACTCTAGACCAAACGACCCTTAGCGAGTATCATCCTTCATCAGGGGGGAAGTATCTATGATCTTAAAACGCTTAAAGGATAATGTTGCTCAAGAAAATTGGTTTGCCGTCACCGTCGAAATCATCGTCGTTGTGCTTGGTATTTTCCTTGGCATGCAGGTTACTGAATGGAACGAAGAGCGCAAAGAGCGAAACGATGAAGCAATTTACATGGAGCGCTTAGTGGTGGACCTTGAGGCCCACATCCGTCAAATGGAATTTCGGAAAAACTATTTTGAAATTGTCATCGCTGATGCTGAGCTTGCCCTAAAGCATTATAACAACCCAAAAGACAGTGACATTAGCCCAATGCGACTGGTATCTGCGCTCTATAATAGCTCCAGCATATATCCTTTTAACGCTTATAATTATACCTATGATGAACTGATGACAACTGGGAAAATTAACCTGCTGCGTGACCTAGAAATGCGCGGGTTACTGGCTGAATTTTTCTTCAATAATGATCAACTTTATTTTGTATGGAATATAAACCCTGAGAATGAACACCGCGACTGGGTCCGCACAATCGTCCCACAAGATATCAAACAACGCATTTTGACGGACTGTGAATTATCAGACAACGGAATTTACTTATTTATGAAACGCAACTGCGAAGCAAAGCTGGCTCAGGACGCCGCAAAAAAAATAGTGAAACGCTGGTTGAGCGACAAGAAAAGCGGCGATTTACTTAACCGCCATCTCTCACGTCTTAACAACGCCTATAATGTGTTTATTGGCAATACAGCTGACACAAATGAATTGATTGCAAAACTTCGCAATCGCGAGAGGCAACAATAATGATCTTAAAGCGTCTAAAGGATAATGTGGCTCAAGAAAATTGGTTTGCCGTCACAGTCGAAATCATCGTCGTAGTGCTTGGTATTTTCCTTGGATTTCAGCTCACAGACTGGGACCAAGACCGCAAAGACCGTGCTGAAGAGCGCCTGTATTTAGAGCGTCTTCATGATGATATGGTTACCCAGATCAATGAAATGGATTTGAGGATGGATTATCTGGGTAAAGCCATGACCGATAATGGCATCGTGGTTACTTATCTAACTGACCCTAAGGCCACGGACCGGCCCGCTCCGCGTATTCTTACAGCCTTTTATAATAGCTCGGTTATTTTCCCTTTCGCGCCCTTTTCACTCACTTACGAAGAGCTGCTTTCCACCGGAAAAACCCCGATCATTAGGGACTTGGAGCTGCGTAAAAATATTGCAAAATATTTCTATGATACAGCACCGTTGATGGACGCATGGAATATTGATGATAATAACGCTTACCGCGAACTTATTCGTGGTGAAATGCCGTATCACTATCAAATGATGGCGGCGACGGCCTGCGAACCCATGGCTAACCGCATGATCGCAGACTGTGCAATTGATGTGAGCGAGGCTGCTGCGAAAGACGCGCTGGACGACCTGCAAAAGGTTGAGGGCATCAAAAGACTTGCTACCCTCAACTTAACACGACTGTCTATTGCCCTGCGGCTCTACCGCGAAAATATTACACTTGCAAAGCAAATGAAAGATCAGCTTAAAGCGGCTAGTGATTAAGCTTTTAATGCATGCATTCTAGGCACGATTTGCCTTGATTTCTATAGTAATCAGCCCATACTAAATCAATGAGAAACACTAGAGTATAAAGGGCTATAGCCATGTGCGCACAAGAAAAACGGGCTGATATGGGCGATTACAGCGAAACGGGCATGCGACCCGACGGCAGTAGCCCCGGATGGTCGCTCGAGCGAAAATATTACAAAGACCCAGCGATCTTTGACCGTGAGGTTGAAAGTATCATCAATGACTGTTGGATTTTCGCTGGTCACGTATCCCAAATCCCAAATGTGGGTGATTATTTCTTGTATAATCTACTGGATGAGAGCGCGATAATTGTGCGTACATCTGATGGCAGCGTGCAGGCTTATTATAACGTTTGTAAACATCGTGGCTCACATATTTGCAAAGAAAGCAAAGGCACGGTTAAGCGTTTTACATGTCCCTATCATGCGTGGAGTTACCGTCTTGACGGATCACTGCTCAGCGCACGCGGGATGCCAGACGATTTTGACCGCGACAAGGTGCATTTGCACGTCTGCGCGATGGAGGTCATCGAAGGTATGATCTATGTAAACTTCTCGGACAATCCATCGAGCCTAGAGAACGCCAAACGCGATCTAGCTGAGCCACTCGCCATGTATGATTTCGCAAACATGAAAGTGGCAGCTCATAATAATTATCCAATCAAGGCCAACTGGAAAGTTACCCTAGAAAACTATCAGGAGTGTTATCACTGCTCTCCGTCTCACCCAGAATATTCGCTCGCGCACACCTTGAAGGTGGATGAAGACAAGTTTGATGGGCTGCAAGAGCCGATGCTCGCGCGGATGGAAGCTTGCAATGTGAAGCAAATAGAAATTGATAAACAGTTCGACGCCAAGGACGAAGGCCAAGAGCAATATGCTTATAGCCGCTATGCCTTGTTTGAAAAATATAAGACCGGTAGCAAGTCTGGTGAACAGCTTGCTCCCATGCTTGGTAGTTTCACAGGGTTTGACCACGGAGCGTCGGACATCAACATCGGACCGCTCAGCTATTACCTCGCGTATAATGATCATGTGGTGGTTTATGTTTTCACACCTACGTCTCACGAGACAAGTCAGTGCGACATATATTGGTTGGTGCGAGGCGACGCGGTAGAAGACACCGACTACAATGTAGAAGACCTGACATGGTTGTGGCATGTGACGACGCTTGCAGATGAGCGCATCATCACCGACAACCAAAAAGGTATTAATTCCAAGAAATATGCCCCCGGCCCATTAGCCGTTATGGAGTTTTTGGTTGAGAAGATGATCAACTGGTATCTGGCAGCGCTGAAGTAATCACCCTCAGCTAGTCAAGCGCCCGCCTAAACATCATCAGGCGGGGTTTTGGTTTTGCGCGGTGGGTTCCAAGCGGGGTCTTTCACAACCATTCCCTTAGCCCAGCGTTTTTTCCATTTAAGCTCTTTCTGGTAGTAAATTTCTGCCCAAATCTCGTCACCAACCTCACCGTGGGGCATGTCCACAAAACCAAGTGCCACATTTGTTTTGGCAGTTGGTGCCCAAGCAGCAGAGCAGACATAACCGATATTTTTGCCGTTCTCGCTATCAAACAAATAAGCGTTGCTGGCGGGTTTGTTGCCTTCCACGTCTAGTTTTACGAAGCGATAGCGCGAGCCATTTTCTCTCTCTTTCATAAGCGCCCGGCGACCATTGAAGGCCACACCCTTATCAAGCTTAACCAACCACCCAAGCCCCAACTCGTAAGGGGATTTTGCATGGCCGTGACGTACAGTTTGATTAGCGGGTGAAAACTCAACATCTGCTGCAAGCAAGCCCGCTTCAATGCGTGCAATCTCCAGCGCTTGGCCACCAATCGGGCGCATGGCGTAAAGCTTGCCAGCGTCAAACAAGTGATCCCATATCGCTTCAGCTTGATCGTTTTTCACCCAAAGCTCATAGCCCAAGTCCCCAGTGTAACCAGAGCGAGAAATCATGATCTCACCGCCGGGGAAGTCAAAGAAACGAAGATCAAACATCTTCATGGTTTCGATCTCTTTGAAACCCGCGTTTTTAAGAATTTTACAAGTTACCGGTCCTTGGAAGGAAATTGCAGCCACATCATCGGTGATTTCAGCGAACTCCACATCAAAGCCAATGGCATTGCGTCTCAAAATTTCCATCTGACGCTCTTGTGCGCAGAGCCAATATTCATCTTCAGCCACGCGGAACACAGTACCATCATCAATGACCATGCCTTCGTCGTCACACCAGATGGTGTAGCCAACACGCCCAACCTTTAACTTGGTCATATCACGCGGTAGCAATCGGTTCATAAAGTTAAGTGCATCAACGCCCTTGATGCGATATTTCGACATAGGTGTAATGTCAAAAATGCTGGCAGAGTTGCGGATTGCGAAATACTCAACGGTCACGTTGTCCAGCACGTCTGGCACGGTATATTCTTTCCAGCGGTGCCACGTATTGACCTTGTCCCACTCTTTTTGCTTGGCGTAAAAAGGCGTGGTTTTAACCCCCTCTTTGAAGTGGTCTTTTTTAATAACTTCGGTCATGACGCCTCTCCTTTTAGGATCGCTTCGGCTGCATTTTTACCAGCAGCGCCCATCACGCCGCCGCCTGGGTGCGCACCCGCGCCGCATATATACATGCCGTCCAGCGGCAAGGCATAACGCGAGGCTTCAGGTGCAGGGCGTAACATCAACATCTGGTCAAGCGTTAGCTCGCCGTGATGCCAGTTACCGCCAGCCATGCCGTAGCTTGCTTCAAGGTCAACAGGCGTCAGTAACACTGCCATTTCTATCTGCTCCCGAATGTCTGGCGCATAGGCCGCTATGCGGTCAATACAGGCATCCATAAAGGCGTTTTTAGCCTCATCGGTCCAACCACCTTTCAAGTGATACGGCGCATATTGCACCGTTGCACTCAACACATGGCCATCTGCGGCCAAACTAGGATCAGCGATACTCGGGATGGCGATTTCCATCATTGGATGCTCAGAGACCTCTTTATATTTCACATGATTGAAGGCTCGCTCCATGTCCTTGTGAGTAGGCGCTATCACCAAACGGTTAGAAAGCTCGTCTTCGGATAACCCTTTAAAGTTTGGTAGCGCTTTTAATGCGATGTGAAGCTTGGCGGTGGTGCCGCGCATCCGCACATTATCAATCCGTTTTACAAAATCCGCCTCAAAATGCCTTGGGCCAACAATAGACATCACCGTGGTTCTTGGGTCAGCATTCGATACCACAACAGGCGCTGATATCACATCACCACTTTCCAGCGTAACGCCCACTACCTTGCAATTTTCAACATTGACGTTTTTAACGCGCGCACTAACTTTGATGTCCGCACCTGCTGATGTCGCCGCCGCCGATATCGCATCGCTCACTGCTCCCATTCCGCCCTCGGGCACGTCAAGCGCACCCTCATCGCCTGAGGCTAAACGGTAAAGATAGGTGAGGACAGTGCCCGGCGAGCGCGGCCCTGCATGCGTGCCCAGCACTCCATCAAAAGCCAGTGTGCCTTTAAGAAGCTCATGATCAAAGTCATCATCCAACACATCAAAAATATTCATGCCCACTTGGCGAAGAAATTCGGACATTTTTTCAGCGCCCAGTCCAAACCGTAATTTCCAACCAAGTTTAATGGCTGTCATTTTATCGGCGAAATCAGGGTTGAAAATATCAATGGGAGGGCTAACCATCAAGAAATTGAGGGTGCTGGCATAGTCACGCATATAGCGCATAAACTTTGTGTAAGCTGCCGCATCATCCGCGCTGATATTTGCGCCGCTTGCAGTAGTACTGGTTAGCGTTAAATGATTACCATCAGCGTTCAATGCGATAGTCGGCACATTGTTGGCTGCCATTTTGAGGCCGTGAGATGCAAGGTTAAGGTCCTTTTCGACTGAGCCGTTCAACTGGTTTAAAAACTGTGCACAGCTCGACACTTTTTTACCATCAGTGAGCGTATCGGTAACAGCCGCACCACCCACTTGGTCATTGGCTTCCAACACGACAACTTTTTTGCCTGCATCCGCGAGATAGGCTGCACAAACCAAACCGTTGTGACCGCCGCCCACGATGATTACATCATAATTTTTAGTCATCGCCTTCATCCTCCGGTACGGTGGTTCTCAACTTCATATCCATTAAAATTTCACGGGCCGCATTAGCACCCGGAGCACCCATCACACCACCGCCTGGGTGAGAAGACGAGCCACACATATACATGCCGTTTACAGGGCCGCGGTACTGTGCAGAACCAGGGAACGGACGGTTAAACATCAACTGATCAAGCGTTAGCTCACCGTGGAAAATATTACCTTGAGTTAAGCCCGCCTCATTTTCAATCTCACGCGGGGTTCGCACCTCAACATGCTCGATAAGGTCTTTAAAGTTAGGGCTAAAACGGGCGATGCTATCAATTACTGTGTCACCAAAAGCCTTCACTTGAGGATCCGTCCATTCCTTGCCCTCAACAAGTGGTGGACAGTACTGCACGAAGACCGACATGAAATGTTTGCCCTCGGGCGCCATAGTTGGGTCGGTTAAGGTTGGGATCATCGCATCAACATATGGAAACTGGGACCACCGCCCCTCTTTCCAATCGTCGTAAGCCCGCTCGTATTTCTCCATGGTATCCACAATATGGAAATCACCCGTTAATAAGCCATGGCCCTTAGGCAGCATTGGAAACTCTGGCACGCCGTTGAGCGCGATGTTTAATTTACCGCTAGAGCCTCTAATTTTAAACCGTTCAGCCGCTTTTACCACTTTAGGGCCAGCGTCTTTAGGGTCGAGCATCTGCAAGAAGGTGCGTTTAGGGTCAACGTTGGAGACCACGCGATCCGCGTATATCTCATCACCATTTGCCAGCACTACGCCGCGGGTTTTACCGTTTTTCACCAAGATTTTATCAACGTCCGCTCCAGTGCGCAGCTCACCGCCGTGTTCTGCAAAAGCACCTGCGAGCGCTTTGGCGATAGAGCCCATACCGCCACGAGCAAAGCCCCAAGCGCCGACGCTACCATCCACATCACCCATATAATGGTGCAACATCACATAAGCTGAACCCGGTGACATGGGGCCAAGCCCTGTGCCAATAATACCTGAACCAGCTTTGTGCGCCTTAATAAGCTCAGATTCGAAAAATTGATCCAAGTAATCAGACACACTCAAAGTGAAAAACCGCATGAAGTCGTGCAAATCTTTTGAGCCCAACCCCATGAAGGATTTTGCCAAAAATCGCATTTCATCCAAGTCTCTCACTTTAAAGCTGGTGGGGTCTGGCGGTGTACGCAGTAACATAGGCCTAATAAAGCGACACCATTTTGCCATTTCATTATAGAAGCGATCATAGGCATCAACATCGATGGGGCTGAGGCGCTTGATCTCGCGGCGCATCACCTCGTGGTCGCTGTATGCGCCTAAGTATTCATTATTTTCACCAAGCGTGAAACCACCATTAAAGGTAACCACTTGCAGGCCGTGCTTCGCCAAATTAAGCTGTCTGTAGATTTCAGGGCGGAAAAGCGAACAGACATAAGAGCAATTGGAATATATCCAATCTTTATGCAAATTACGACTAACCGTCGCCCCACCTATGTAATCATTTTTCTCCAAGACCAGAACATCAAGCCCTGCCTTAGCCAAAAACGCACCATTGGTCAGGCCGTTGTGACCACCACCAATGACAATTACATCATATTTCTTCATGACTTAGCATCCCTAATCAGGCATTCGGCGCCAGAATCAGCCCCAAATTTTGTTAAAGCTTGCCAATAAATTTGAACCCTGTCTAGTCATTTAATGAATGAACAACCATTCAGTAAAATAAACTAACTGATTATATTGACTTAAGTAATTATTTTCATCATATTATACATATTACAGAATTGGAGCAGGTGATGATCACCGATACAAAGCCGCAAACCACACGTCGCGCCGCAAAAGGCGTGCGTCGCCGTCAGTTGATTGAAGCGACAATCGCGACAATCGCTAAGCGTGGCTTGGGCGACACCACTTTGGCGCATATTTCTACTGCAGCAGGGCTTAGCCAAGGCATCGTCAACCTGCACTTCACCAGCAAAGATAACCTACTCAACGAAACGCTAAAGTACCTGCGCGATGAATATGAGCAAACGTGGAAAACAGCACTTGAGAGAGCTGATGATGACCCCGCAAGCCAATTAGCAGCGCTCCTCAAGGCCGATTACAAAGCTTCTGTGACTGACATTAAAAAGCTAGCGGTATGGTTCGCTTTTTGGGGTGAGGTAAAATCACGCCCTACTTATCAGAAAATATGTCAGGGCCGCGTGAAAGACTATAACGCTGTATTAGAAGATATCTTGAGGCGCTTGATCAAAGCAGGAAATTACAGCGACATTGAGGTACAAGACATAACGGAAGGCATTATGGCGATGGCAGATGGCTTGTGGCTCAACATGCTGGTATCTGCCCGTGACGTTAAACGCAAGCACGCTGAAAAAGTTATGATGCAATATATGGTGCAGACCTTCCCCGCCCATAAATCATATTTTTTGTAACCGCCTATCCAATCTGATAGCATTGTTGAAATTAAATTTTAGGTACATAGATGACACTTGACCGCGATACAATTGAACAGCTTGTGGCACAGTATTTAAAGCTGTGGGACAGGTCTGATATTGATGGTATTTTGGCCATGTATTCCAAAGACATGTCTTACCATGACATGTCCTCTGGCGAGATGGTGAAATACTCTGATCTGAAGCAATTTATAACCGACACTTTTGCTCACAAGGAAGAACAAAGCATCAAGCTCAATGATAAAACCTTCATTGAAGGCAATACTGCTTTTATTTATTGGACTCAAAGCTTTATCGCGATGGACACCAACCGTAGAGTAACCATTAAGGGTGTTGAGCTAATTGTATTTCGTGATGGCCTAATCAAAAGCATTCATGAGTTTTACGAATCCGAAGGAACACCAGTTGACCTACCAACTTCTGTTGAAAGTGGTACTGAATCTGAAAAAATGACTAAGCTAGGCCTAACTAAGGAAATGATGGAGCAGCTTGCAGCCGAACTAGAGGATTATTTCAACACCAAAAGGCCATACCTCGCTCCAGAGCTAACCCTCACCACTGTTGCCGAGCATTTGGGCTATACGCGCAATCAAATCTCTTTTGTCATTAATCACCTTCTTGGGCGCACATTTTATGACCTTGTGAACACACGCCGGATTGATCATGCTCTGAGCAAAATGTCATCCCCGCTTCATGACCTGTCAATCTTGGAGTTAGGCTTTGATGCTGGCTTCAACTCTGTGTCGGGTTTTTACAATGCCTTTCGAAAACAAACCAACATGACTCCAGCACAGTATAAACGCAGCATAAACTAAGGCTCTTCTGGCTTTTCCCATCGGTCCCGCGAGGAAGACTTTACGGCGCGATCAAGCCTCTACTTAATGTTCCACAAATGGGGAAGAACAAACAGAATGCAGTCAACTGCGCCAAGTGAACAATTGAGCATACTTCAACACTTGCTCAAGTTTATTGCGAAGCATCAGCAAACGCTGAAGTGGCTTGTCTACGCTCTGCTGGTTTTAAACTTTGGATATTATCTATTTGATGACTGGCGTGCAGGACAAAGTACCCTGCTCCCAGACGCTACGTTTTTAGAAATAGCCAGCAATTACGCAACATCGCTTGATGAGGTTGCTTGGTTCATGGTTCTATTCTTGTTGGAAGTTGAAACATACTGGATGGAGGACGATGAGAGGGGCTTCAAATACTGGTTAATGCAGAGCGTTCGCGTGCTCTGTTACTTGGTTATTTGTCACACACTCTATGCCTTTATTGGCGTGGTGATGGATTTAGGCGATGCAACCTTACTAACTGACGTAAAGAGCGTTTGCGCACTGGTTGGCCAAGACCTGTCTTTCACGCGCAACCTTTTATACGAGGCGATAGAGGCCACAAACTGCGCGAGCTTGAGCAACGGAGGCGCGCTCTATTTATTTGAGGGTGAGCCTGTTGTCTCTGATGTCGCGGGTTACAGCATGGCGATAAACCATGCATGGATTGATGTTATTGAGGTCTCTGGCTGGTTGTCGATCTCGCTGCTTATTACCTTTATTGTTCAGGTACAAGAGCGCGGAATTTATAACAGCCCTTGGATTAAAAATGCAAACCGCATGCAATATTTTGTTTATGCGGCAATTACGGGAACCGCCATATACTGGGCGGCCTATGAATTTTATGTCTACACGTGGGATATTCTGCTGTGGATGGGTGGTTTCGCTGCCATTGATGCCAACCTTGTTGAGTGGCGAGATGAGTTAGAAGACGAAGATGTATCCAACCCCGAGCTGGAAGTGACGAGTGAGAATGTATGAAAACCTTTGATACCATAGTAATAGGTGGCGGCCATAACGGGCTAATCTGTGCCGCATATCTAGCCAAAAGCGGGCAGAGCGTTTTGCTGCTTGAAGCAAATGAGCAGTTGGGTGGGTTGGCTGCCACAACTGATTTCCATCCGGGCTTTAAGGCCTCGGTGGCCCATTCAATTGGTCAATTCCCCGATAAAATTGTGAAAGACCTGAACCTCACTTCCCACGGCTACACTCTGGGGACGGCGATACCAACGGTTGGGCTGTCGAAAGATGGTAACCACGTGAGTGTGCTGGGTGATGTTGCCACAGGGGTCAGTGAAAAGGATGCTACATCCTATAAAAAGTATCGAAAAATGATGCTTAAATATATGTCAGTGTTAAAGCCCTTTAGCCTCACGACTATTCCTGGCGTTGCTGCGCGCGGGCTATCTGACCTTATGACCTTCGCGAAAATGGGTATTAAGCTAAAGCTACTCGGACAAGCCGACATGCGCGAGTTTATGCGGGTCGTGACCTTGCCAGCGCGCGACATCATGGATGAAAATTTTGACAGTCCCGCCCTTAAGGGCATGTTGAGCTGGGATGGCCTCGTCGGCTCTAAAATGGCTCCCCGCTCTCCTAACCACACGATCTTAAACATGCTTTACCGTATGATCGGTGAAAATGGCGGCGATCACGCTGTTCCAGATGGGGGCGTGGCGGGCTTGGTTTCAGCGCTTGCAAGTGCTGCTGAAGCGTTAGGTGTAGAGATTAGAACAGGGGCTGCGGTTGACCAAATTACTATAGAGGGCTGTGAGAACGGCTTGAAAGCTACTGGTGTTTTCTTGAAAGATGGTGAGATGATTAGCGCAGAGTGCGTTGTCTCCGCAGCTGATCCACAGCGCACATTCTTCGATATGGTTGGGGTTGATAACCTTGAAATTCAGTTTACAAATCGTATCCGTCGCCTCAGGTGTGAAGGCTTTGTAGCAAAACTGCATCTAGCTCTCAGTGATTTGCCGTCGTTCACAGGGCTCGATCTGCCTAAGGGTCGCATGATCATCGCGCCAACGATGGATTCCATTGAGTTTGCCTTTGACGATGCGAAATACGGTGACAGCTCTAAAGAGCCAGTGATGGAGATTTTGATACCATCTATTGATGACGATACAATAGCGCCTAATGGTCAACATGTGTTGTCCGCTCACGTGATGTATATTCCGCATGATGTGAACGGTGGCTGGAACGGCGCTAATAAAGCCGCACTCACAGAACAATTAATAGATACTATCGCAGAGTATGCGCCTAACATTCGTAGCAAAATACTCCACGCAGAGGTTTTAACCCCCGCCGATATTGCCACCACTAGCAATGTAACGGGTGGTCACTGGCACCACACAGAATTTGCCTTGGATCAACTAATGATGATGCGCCCAACCTATCAAGCGGCACAGTATAGCACTCCTATTCCGGGTCTGTACCTCGCCAGCGCTGGCTGTCACCCCGGTGGTGGCTTGATGGGTGGCCCCGGTCATAACGCAGCACATGAGATACTAAAATGAAGACATATGACGCGATTATAATTGGCGCAGGCCACAACGGACTTACCAACGCGGCGTATTTGGCGCGGGCGGGCCTAGACGTGCTTGTAGTGGAGAAAAACGAGTATATTGGCGGTGCCGCTGTATCACGTGAGCTACATGATGGCTTTACCTATTCTAACTGCTCATATGTTTGCTCCATGATGCGCCAAGCTATTCACCGTGACCTTAATCTCACCAAACATGGTTTGGTCTTAGTACCTTACCTTGGCACCGTCACCTTTGGTAATGACGGTGATAAAATGATTAGTTATGCCACCGAAGAAGCCGAATATAACCAACTTCGCGCACGTAACCCGCATGATGCGGATGCTATGTTCCGTTTTCAAACGGACCTTAGCCGTTACGCACAGCTTATTCGCAAAACATTGCTTCGCACACCACCTGACCCAACCAGCATGAAACCTCGTGACATCAAAGAAATGATGTTCCTAGGCAAAGAATTTTGGGCGCTCGGGGAGCAAGAAATTTATGAATATATCCGTTTCTTCACCATGAGTGCATCTGAGTTCTTGGATGATTATTTTGAAGATGATCTCATTAAGGCTGCCATGGCAGGGCCTGGCATCATCGGTACTGCTCTCGGCGTTAAGTCACCCGGGTCTGCTTATATCTTACTTCATCACGTAATGGGCGATGTTGACGGCAACATTGGTGCATGGGGGTTAGCGCGTGGCGGCATGGGAGCAATCTCTAAAGCTATTGCAAGCGCGCTAGAAGAAGCAGGCGGCGCTATTCGCACAGATGCGGGCGTGGAGAAAATATTAGTTAAAAACGGCACTGCGGTCGGCGTGCGGCTCGATAGCGGTGAAGAGCTTAAAGCCAAAATCGTGGTAACCAACTTAGATGCCAAACGCACTTTCACCAAAGTCATGGACAAGGAAGACCTACCTCCTGGCATCTATGAGAAGGCGAAAAATTTCAAAATTCGTGGATCTTCGGGCAAGGTTAATATCGCACTGTCTGGCATGCCAAAATTTACAGGCATACCAGATAACCGTTATATCAATCGCGGCGGGCAGACATTTCTAGGCTCCATAGACACCATGGAAAAGGCCTATGATTGCTGGAAACGTGGTCGGTGGTCAGATGATCCTTTCGTGGAAACGGTTATTCCGTCTGCTTGGGACCCAACGGTGGCACCTCCTGGCCAGCACTGGATGTCCTGTTTCGTGCAGTACTGCCCTGCTGAGCTAGCGGACGGCCCTTGGACTCCTGAAAAGCGTGATGCATTTGGCGCTACGGTAATTAACCGTATTGAGCGTGAGGCACCGGGCTTCAAAGACCTTATTTTGCACGCTGAAATTCGTACCCCACATGAGATTGAGGCTGAAGTTGGCCTAACAGAAGGTAACATCTTCCAAGGCGAGCTAACGATAGATCAGTTGCTGTTCAACCGTCCCTTCCCAGGCTACGCACAGTACCGCATGCCGATTAAGAACATGTATATGTCAGGCTCATCTACCCATCCGGGCGGCGGTGTATCATCTGCCTGTGGTGCTAACTCAGCACGAGAAATTTTACGCGACTTAGGGCGCAAAAATACCGTGCCCGAGGACGATTTTTATGATGAATAATATCAAAATGGTGATTGAGCTATGACTATGACAGACCCATTTGCTGGTGAACGGCTTAAACTATCGCACTTCCACGAGCGACAAGCGGCGCTTAACTTGCGCAATGCTTGGTCAAGCTGGAACGGTTATCAATTTGCCGAATATTATTTTGATGCAGAGTTTGAATATTTCTGTGTCCGCAACGGCTGTGGAACATACGATATTTGCCCAATGCAAAAATATTACATCAGCGGCCCTGATGCTGAGGCCATGCTCGACCGCATGGTAACGCGCGACGTTAAAAAGCTAAAAAATAACCGCGTGACGTACGTTTGTTGGTGCACTGACGAAGGCCGTATTGTTGATGATGGCACAATCTTTAAGCTAGGCAACGACAAATACATGTTAACTTGCGGCAGCCCAAGTCTGGCGTGGCTCAAGCAAAGCAGTTTTGGTTACAAGGATGTTGTCATCGAAGATATGTCGGACAAAATTGCCGCGCTATCCTTTCAAGGGCCAACCACGTGTGAGGTGTTAAAACGCCTTAATTTAGAGGCTATTGAAACCCTCAAGCCCTTTGGCATTATGCATTTCCCGTTCAAGGACGGTACTCTGATGGTCTCTCGCACAGGCTTTACAGGCGATCTGGGTTATGAACTATGGATTGAGCCTCATTTAGCAATTGAGTTTTGGGATGCGCTCTATGCGGCAGGGGATGACTTTGGCATTCAGCCATACGGTGAATCTGCTACCAACATGGCACGCCTAGAAGCTGGCTTCATTATGCCAGACATGGAATTTAATGAAGCGCTAAAAACCATCCATTACCAGTTCGACCAAACCCCGTTTGAGCTGGACCTAGGCTGGCTAGTGGACTTTAAAAAACCGCACTTTAACGGTCGTCGCGCCCTGCTCACAGAGCGTGACAAAGGACCAGATTATACATTGGTTAAGCTAGATATTGAAGGCAACAAGCCTGCCGAAGAAAGCTATATCTATTCCAATAAGTCCTGCACCAAGCATATTGGCTATGTGACCTCAGCCATGTGGTCCCCTGTTGTAAAAGCCAATATCGCGTTAGCAATGATTGAGACCAAATATTTGGACGGTGAGCTTTGGGCTGAAATATACTATGAAAAAGAGTTGCGGCAATCTAGCAAAGTGGCAAGGTGCACACTCAAAAAGAAGCCATTTTGGGCACCTGCGCGGGCACGCGCAACACCGCCACACCCCTATTAATGAAACTGGTTAATGAAACTTTTATGATTGAGATGAGAGTATGAAGAAAATTGTAGGAAAAGTGGTATCGGTCCATGTTGGAGCCGAAGATGTGCTGGCTAAAGAGCCATGCAGCAGCCTATCGGCTAAGCTGGATGGTTTTGTCGGCGATCGCCACCGTTCCTACACACGGATTTGTTGGCAAGGCGACAAGCAAGCCAGCGGCACGGTTCGCCGTAATGAGCGTCAATGGTCTGCGGTATCGGTGGAAGAGCTATCCGAAATTACGGTGGCGATGGACCTGAGCGAGCCACTCACCGCCACAACGAGATC
>Ga0209344_10002329_pt1 | contig 21427 bp, 19 predicted proteins | sample Cruoilmetagenom6_FD_187293 | JGI IMG/M metagenome (GOLD analysis project Ga0209344, IMG submission 187293) | Oil polluted marine microbial communities from Coal Oil Point, Santa Barbara, California, USA - Santa Barbara Oil Seep Sample 6 (SPAdes)... | ecosystem: Environmental > Aquatic > Marine... | reverse complement strand
TCAACGGGCAGGACAGAGGCATCAATCGTGTTGTCGCGAATTTCCGCATAGGGATAGGTCGCGGTGATCTGCGCGCGGCGCACGATATGGCGGTGCTCTGGATGGCGTAAAAGGAATTCGGCAATTGGCCCGTCGTCACATTGCACAAGATCATTGTACATGCGCGCGGCGTCCCGACCGGGACAAAGCGGTTGCTCGTAAGCCTCGATAGGTTCTTCAAACCGTTCACCCATCCGAGGTTCAAGTTTTGCCTCAGATACATACCAAACACGCGCGTGTGAATCGCGCGCGGTCCAATCAATTCCAAGCGCCCAACCGTACACATCTTCGACCTGAGCACGCAGATCTGACACAGACATCCCACCGTCAATACGGTAGGTTTCCTGTTCGTTGGCATACATACAAGAGCTCAACCCATCGACAAGATCACCGTAAGGTTCCAACAAAAGCGATGCAATTTGTTCCTGACCCTCAAGGGTGCAGGTGTTTTCCGCCCAAAGCCAAAGGCGGTTCCAGGGATGGTCAGATATCAGGTCGGCGGCCAAAAGGTGGTCGGCAAGTTTACCCATGTCCGTGCGTAAGTCCTGCAATTTTGCAATTTGTAGGGGGTGCTCCGATGTCCAGTCTTGCGCATGAAGGCGTGCGCGGGCGGCAAAGCTACGAAAACTGTCTGCCAGATCAATCGTGGCTTCGGGCAGGGATCGCACACGTGCCAAAGCTTCTTCGCGGGCGGCGATCCAATTGTTAAAGAGCACCGGATGGTTCAAAAGGAAGGGCGCCATGCCCAACCCGGTTGAGTTGCCAATGCCAAATCGGCGGCGCAAAGCGGGGTCTAGTGGCACAGCTGTGTCAGCGGCACGCAAGCGGGCCATATGTTCGACGAGGTCCATCACGAAGGCACGTGTCAGGAAAACCGATAGCATCTCGATCTGGAAAGGAGCCACAAATTCAGGTCGGGTTGCCGTTGCCTCGCGATCCGATGCGCCAAGTTTTCCGGATCCATAAACGGCAGTTGTGCGCATAAGATACCCAACATCACCAACTTTTTCCGCATCAGGTTGACGGCCTGCGGCCAATTCGGAAACCACATATTCCCACAACCGCACCGAACGGTTGGCGCGTGAAACCGACAGTTCTTTTGCACTGACGCGGCCCGCCTCCTGTTTGGGGACATTTCCCCGAAGGCGTTCAACATCTTCGCCCGTCGGGACCCCGTCAAAAAGCGTAAACGTGGCATCCCAGGCGGTGGCGATAACCCGGTCCGATCGCATTTCAGGCGGCAGATCATGGGCAAAAGCGATCAAAGAATAACTGCGATCAGGGCCATGTGCCGTGTATACCGCATGACCAACACCTTGCGCATTGATGTCAAAGGCATGTTGTTCAAAACGCCAGTTTTCAGATTTCAGGCGTCTCAGCAAAACTCGCATGAAACTAAGGCGGGATTGAAAATTCGACCCCAATCTAGCAAGGGTCATAACCGTGTTTGGGTCACGTGGCTTAATCAGGGTTTCATGCGTCTGCGTGTGCATTTCGTCCTCCTCGTGACGTTATGAAATGTCGGAATTAGTGTGTCCCGGAAGGGGTAAAGTTCTTATCAAAGAAGGTGTGCCAATTGTCGCCCATCAGGCCTGCAACTTCATCCGCATTAAAGCCAACGGCGCGCAATCCTTCTTCAAGATTGCCGAAATCGCGATTGTCGCGGAACCACTCGGGTTGATCAGGGAAACCGGGCGCGGCTGCAGAACCTTCACCATAATCGATCTCTTTGGACCAACGACCAACACGCATCCATTCCACGATGGAATCAGGTTGATCCTGGCAAAGGTCGGATCCGATTCCGAAATGTTCTGCGCCAAACCGCTCGGCAGAGGTGGCAATCATTTCACAAAATGATTGCAGAGAGCAGTCAGATTTTCCTTTCAGGTGATGGGGGTACATAGAAAAGCCCATCATGCCACCGTTTTCGACAACCGCACGCACCACGTCGTCGCGTTTATTGCGCAGCGCAGGTTGCCATGTGTGCAGGTTGGCGTGGGTGATGGCGATGGGACGCTCGGACAGATCAGCCGCTTCAATCGTTGAACGATCCGCAGAATGGGACATGTCTACGACAAGGCCAACACGGTTCATTTCTTTGATGACCTGTTTGCCCATGCGGGTGATGCCGGGATCTTCGGCCTCGTAACATCCTGTCGCAAGAAGCGATTGGTTATTATAGGTCAATTGCATAAACCGCGCGCCCAGATCGTGGAGGATTTCGACAAGGCCGATATCATCCTCAATAGGGGCAGGATTTTGAAATCCAAAGAAAATAGCAGTGCGGCCGGTTTCGCGCGCAATGCGCACGTCATCTGCCCAACGGCCCTTCATGATCAGGTCTGGGTGCTGTTCGAACCAGCGATTCCACTGCTCCATGTTGAGCACGGTTTCGCGGAAATTTTCATGATAGGAAATTGTGACATGTACCGCATCGACACCGCCAGTCCGCATCTCACGAAAGATTTTTTCGGACCAGTTAGCATATTGGAGGCAATCGATGCGGTATGTCATTTCATTTACTCCGGTGAACCGGCGGCGATGTAGGCGGTTTTGACGGTTGTGTAGAATTCTGCCGCTGCTTTGCCTTGTTCGCGTGGGCCATACGAGCTGTCACCACGACCGCCGAATGGAACGTGATAATCCGTTCCAGCCGTTGGAAGGTTAACGGTCACAACACCCGTGCGGGCATTACGGCGGAAATGCGTGGCACGTGCCAGACTTTTGGTCACGATACCCGATGTCAGGCCGAAATTGGTGTCGTTGACGGTGGCCAAAGCCTCGTCATAGCTGTCCACTTTGATGATAGCCGCGAGTGGGGCAAACATCTCTTCGCGATTGATACGCATGTTGTTGTTTGTGTTTAGGAAAACACCGGGCGACATGTAGTACCCTTCGGTTTCCATTTCCAAACGTTCGCCGCCACAGGCCAACTCGGCACCTTCGGATTTACCAAGGTCGGCATAGGCCAGGTTTTCATTCAATTGGGTTTCGCTCACGACGGGGCCCATTTGAACGCCTTCTGACAAGGCATGCCCCACTTTCAGGGCTTTCGCACCTGCGATAACCTTTTCTGCGAATGCATCGTGTAGCGATGAATGGACGATCAGGCGCGAGGATGCTGTGCATTTTTGACCTGTGCTGCCGAATGCGCCGCCAAGCGCCACGGTTACCGCCGTATCAAGATCAGCATCGTCCATGACGACAAGAGCATTCTTGCTGCCCATTTCCATTTGTACTTTGGTCAGGTTTTGGATCGCTGCGGTTGCGATTCCTTTGCCGACGGGAACGGAACCGGTGAATGAAATCGCGTTGATTTTGGGGCTTTCGACCAAACGTTGGCCGACGTCACGACCGGCACCCATCACGAGGTTAAAGAGGCCCGCCGGCATGTCCGCGCGGCTGATAATTTCTGTCAATGCAACAGCCGACGCTGGTGTGATGTTGGCAGGTTTCCAAATCACAGCGTTGCCATAGGCCAACGCGGGCGCGATTTTCCAGCTGGCGGTGGCGGTTGGGAAGTTCCAAGGGCTGATAATCGCAACAGTCCCGATAGGTTCACGGCGCACATCCACTTCGATGTTGGGGCGCACAGAATCGGCGTTTTCACCCAGCTGACGCAAGCATTCAGCAGCGTAGTAGGTGAAGAACTGGCCAGCGCGATAGACTTCGCCTTTGCCTTCCGCAAAGGGCTTGCCTTCTTCACGGCTGAGCAGGGTGCCAAGTTCTTCCGCGCGGGCCATCATTTCAGTGCCGATACCCATCAAAGCGGCTTGTTTACGCTCCATTCCATACGTTGCCCATTCTTTTTGGGCGACCGCGGCAGCATCAAGCGCCATTTCCAATTGATCAGATGATGCTTGGGCAAAGACCCCAACCAGATCGCTGAGATCTGATGGGTTGCGGTTTTCAACCTCTGCGTTGCCAGACATCCACTGTCCTGTGATGAAGTTTTGCTGAATAGCGGTCATGTGGGTGTCCTTTTAGGGAATGTTTTACGAGATACGCTATCAAGCCACTTTATCGCGATTCAAGCAAACGAAAAGTATTTGAATTAACTTCAGGTTTTCTGAAGTCAAGCAGAGAGTCGCGTTAAATCTGCACTGCGAATTTCATCTGCCAAGGCTCGGGTGGCGGGAGTCAATAACTTACGGGGTTGCGTAACCATCCAAACTTCGCGGCGTGCCGTGCTGTTTGCCAGAGGTAAAAATTCAAGGTCCATAAAATCGGGCAAAATCGACAACTCCGGTAAAATCGTGACACCAACTCCGGCCCGAACCATGCTCAGAATAGATGCGGTGTTGCGCACCATTAACCGTGATTCCTGAAGTATTGGTTGAAAATCAGGATCATTGATGTGCTGGCATAAACCGTTGGCGATGAAATCAATGCCTTCGATGTCGGCCCACGTCAGTTTCGTCCAGTCCTGAGCCAGCGGATGATCGATAGTGCACACCACACCATAGGCATCAGAAAACAACAATTCGCGATCAAATCCCGCCATAGGAGGCAGGCTGGCAAGGCCTATGTCCGCGCGACCGGATAGCAAATCCCGTTGGACCGTGCCGGAATCTGTATCACTCATGTCAACATGAACACCCGAGTGCTTCACCATGTATTTTCTGAGAATTGGAGGCATAATTGTTTGCGCAACAGATGGGGTTGCCGAAAGGCGGACATGTCCGGTTTTCGCCTGTGATAATCCTTCGATTGCCGAAACTGTCCGGTCAAAATGTGCAAGCTCACGCTGCGCTTCGGCGAAAATTGCTTCGCCCAGCGGGGTCAGGCGCGATTTACGAGCGCTTTCAAACAAAGCCCCGCCGATGTGGTCTTCGAATTGTTTGAGCATCATAGAAACGGCTGACGGCGTTCGTGCCAAAACTTCGGCAGCGCTTGCAAGGCTGCCTTGCTCAACAACAGCATGAAAACATCTGAGCATTTCAATCTTGATTGCCAATTTCAGATTTCCTGTGTCGATGGTCCGGTAATTCATAATACCTTATTTCCAATGCTGGTTCAGATTAATTTGATGGATTTGTGTTTTCACAGCCCTCAGCGCGCATTTGGCACCTTGCCGCCTTCGAATGAATTTGGGATAAACGCATATCCAGAGGAGATTGGTTATGGCCGCACGTATTTTCAAACCTGCCCGCACTGCGATGTCCTCAGGCACCGCCAAAACCCGGAATTGGGTGTTGGAACATGTCCCAGATACGTCGCGTGAAGTTGATCCTTTGATGGGCTGGACATCCTCCGTTGATACACAAGCGCAAGTACGTCTTAGCTTTCCGTCAAAAGAGGCCGCATTAGAATATGCAGCTGAACACGGTATTGATGCCGTGGTTCAGGAACCAAAAACCCGCAAACAAAATATCCGCCCCGGCGGATACGGCGACAATTTCGCGACCAACCGACGGACCGTCTGGACACATTGATAAACCCAACCGCTTTGATTTGATTCTGGTCAAAGCGACACGGCAGTTAAATCGTTAACCTGTGACTCAGCAACAGGGAGACGTCACGATGGATGAAACCGCGAACCCAAACAATGCCGGTCAGAAAGCAACAATTGCGGATTCCGCAGTGGATGCAGCAAAATCAATTACCGATCAGGAAACTTCTGGCCTGCCCAATTCGGTATCGGCACTTCGTTTGGCATTTGAAAACGGTGACTATCCATACGAAGACAAGCTAGGGCGTGGCGAGTACGAAAAAACCAAGGCCTTGCTTCAGGCTGAATTGCTGAAGATTCAGCATTGGGTTAAAGAAACCAACCAAAAAATTGTCTTGTTGTTCGAAGGGCGCGACGCTGCCGGCAAGGGTGGTACGATCAAACGTTTCACCGAACACTTAAACCCGCGCGAGGCGCATGTTGTCGCGTTGAATAAGCCGACCGATCATGAAAAAGGACAGTGGTTTTTCCAACGCTACATCAGCCATTTGCCGTCGGTAGGTGAAATGGTCTTTTACGATCGGTCTTGGTACAACCGTGCTGGCGTGGAACGTGTCATGGGCTTTTGCGAGCCGAATGAATACCTAGAATTTATGCGGCAGACACCAGAAGTAGAACGCATGTTGGTTCGGTCGGGTATTCGCCTGTATAAATATTGGTTTTCGGTCACTCAGAACGAACAAAAGCGCCGCTTTGACAGCCGGGCAACCGACCCTCTGAAGCAATGGAAGCTCAGCCCGATTGACAAGTTAAGCCTTGATAAATGGCAGGACTATACCGAAGCTAAAGAGGCGATGTTTTTTTATACGGACACCGCCGATGCGCCTTGGACTGTCATTAAGTCCAACGACAAGAAACGCGCCCGCCTGAATTGTATGCTCCATTTCCTTGCATCGCTGGACTATCCTGGGAAAGATTCAACAATCGTTTCGGCGCCCGATCCCCTGATTGTCAGCACAGCCCAACATGTTCTTCACCAGTCGGACCATATTCTTGGTTCTTCGATGCACCCCGATTTGCGCAGGCCGCGCTAGGCCACCGTTTTTGGCCCAAAATCAAGGAACAGACTCCGGGTTGCTTTAGGTGATGTAGAGGCATAGGGCTGCGCTATGAATACAGTCCAATCAAATCGTTATCATGTGAAACGACTTTTGGCCTTGGGGCTGCCTTTGATCGGCAGCCACATCGCGCAGTTTGCCATCACGCTGACGGATGCGTTGATGCTTGGGTGGTACAGTGTCGAAGCGCTTGCTGCCGAAGTGTTGGGGGGCATGATTTTTTTCGTGCTGTTCATCGCCGGATCGGGGTTCGCTTGGGCGGTGATGCCTATGGTTGCATCGGCACAAGCCTCCGGTCACGAGGCACAGGTGCGTCGCGTAACGCGAATGGGGTGTTGGGCGTCAATTCTTTTTGCGCTTCTTGTTCTGCCGGTGATGATCTGGTCAGAACCTATTCTTTTGGCCTTGGGCCAGGAACCAGAGATTTCCGCGCTGGCGGGACAATATCTTGAAATTGTGGGGTATGTAATTGTTCCTGCACTTTTAGTGATGGTCTTGAAATCCTATCTGGTCGCTCTTGAACACACTCAATTTGTGCTGTGGGTGACCCTCGTGGCGGTTGGGTTGAACGTGCTGGTGAATTACGCGTTCATTTTCGGCAATTTGGGCGCACCGGAATTGGGAATTCGAGGCGCGGCAATTGCATCTCTTTCTGTCACAATGCTCTCCCTGATCGCCCTGGTGTTTTACGTGGCATACGCAACGCCGGAACATTCCATGTTCCAACGTTTCTGGCGCCCCGATTGGGAGGCACTTCGTGACGTATTTCGCCTTGGATGGCCGATAGGCATGACCAATCTGGCCGAGGTAAGCCTTTTTGCGGCTTCATCCGTAATGATGGGCTGGTTCGGTACGTTACCGTTGGCGGCACATGGGATTGCGCTGCAAATCGCGTCAGTGGCCTTCATGGTGCACTTTGGACTGTCCAATGCGGCAACTGTGCGCGCAGGGCAAGCCATCGGGCGTGGTGACCCGGATAGTCTGCGCGCAGGGGCAATTGTCGCCGTGGTGATGTCAGGGGTTTTTGCGTCCTGCACGGTCTTTATTTTTCTAGCTTTCCCCGAATTTCTAATTGGCGTGTTCATGAGCCCAAATGAACCGGAACGAGAAGCGGTTATCGTTATTGGGATTGGACTGCTTGCGGCCGCCGCGGTTTTTCAGGTCGTTGATGCCGGGCAGGTCATGGCCCTTGGATTATTACGTGGGGTGCAGGATACCCGTATACCGTTAGTGATCGCAGTCATCAGCTATTGGATCATCGGAGTACCGGTAAGTTACGTGCTTGGATTCACAATGGGATTGGGTGGCGTAGGCATTTGGATCGGCCTCGCGATAGGATTGGCCGTGGCCGCTATTTTGTTGTTGGTTCGGTTTTGGCGTTGGTCCAACCGTTGGTCGCAGGAAAACGCCCCGGCAAATTAGCGGGTAAAAAAACGTAGGTTTCAAAGTAGGGCCTTGCCATTTTTTAGCATCTTCCCGCGCATTTGGGCCGTCCCTCACCCAACAAGCGGGCCTTGCCGTGTCGAGACTGGCGCAGCCCCCGGATCTCGGATGTCTGTTATGACATTTGGCAGCCTACTCCAGAATGCCATCACTTTTGAACTGAACATAACGCGGCAGGTCATCGGTTGTCTCTAACCACGAAAGTCGTTCTGCTCGCCAAATATGGAATTCCGGTTGTGGTGTGCCCGCGTCATCAGACACCGCAGTTGCCACATATACCTCTTTGCTGAACCTCTCGTCTGTGAGCGTCAGAGACGTTCCGCATTGACCGCAAAAACTCCGACAAACACCAGGGGAAGATTTGTAGACAGTAGGTTCCCCGGTCAAAATGGAAAAATCGCCCTGATCAAATCCTGCCCATGCCATCAAAGGTGTCCCAACCGAGTGGCGACAACTTCGACAATGACAGTATTCTACCAGCACCGGTTGACCGGAAACCTCAAACCTTATGTCGCCGCAGTGACAACCACCCTGTTGAGGACTCTCGAAATCTTGCATTTGTACACCTCGGCCTCTCAGCGATAAGTCCTGCGATCAAGGGTAGCAGGTGAAAATGGTGCTGTCTGCTTTGGGGCATCTGTTCCGGTCACTAACAACCTATATGCACACTATTTTGTGCGTACTTGCACATTGCCGATCCAAAATTACCGCTTAGGTTTGTCTCAACCAAAGACCAAAGGACAAATCCGATGAGCGACGACACATATACCCCACCCGAAGTCTGGACTTGGGACAAAGAAAACGGTGGCGAATTTGCCAACACCAACCGGCCCATCGCCGGGGCGACCCACGATAAAGAGTTGCCAGTCGGCAAACACCCTTACCAACTTTATTCTCTTGCCACGCCCAACGGTGTAAAAGTCACTGTGATGCTGGAAGAGCTACTCGAAGCAGGCATCAAAGAGGCGGAATATGATGCTTGGTTGATCCGGATCGGTGACGGCGATCAATTCGGAAGTGGATTTGTCGATATCAACCCGAACTCGAAAATTCCGGCATTGATGGACCATTCCGGCGATGAACCGGTACGGGTTTTCGAAACGGCTTCGATCATGATGCATCTGGCCGAACGGTTTGGAATGTTCCTGCCCGCCTCCGGCCCCGAACGGACCGAAGTGCTGAACTGGCTGTTCTGGCAAATGGGCAGCGCGCCGTATCTGGGCGGTGGCTTTGGCCACTTCTACGCTTATGCGCCGGAAAAATGGCAATACCCAATAGATCGGTTCGCGATGGAAGTAAAACGCCAACTGGACGTGTTGGATCGCCGTTTAGCGGATCGGACATATATCGCGGGCGAAGATTATTCGATTGCCGATATCGCTATCTGGCCGTGGTATGGTAACCTCGTTCTGGGCCGTCAATACAACGCCGGAACCTTCCTTGATGTTCAAAGCTACAAGAATGTGGTGCGCTGGGCTAAGATGATCGAAGCCCGCCCTGCCGTTCAACGCGGCCGCAAAGTGAACCGCACCTTCGGTGAGCCGCACGAACAACTGCACGAACGCCACGACGCCAGCGATTTTGAACTGCGAACCCAAGACAAAATCGGCGAAGTTGCCGCTGAATAAGTCAAAGCCCCGGTCAAACAGCCGGGGCTTTTTCTTACCTCAACGTATTGCACTGAACATCTGACGATCTTAAGGTTTTCCCGCAAGAGTTGAAAAAGTGGGGTGACATGTTCGAACGTGTTATTGATCGTTGGCATGTTCGGTATGCCGAACGCATTTATCTTCAGGCCTTGCAAGAAACCTATCACGACCGCCCTAAAATGACGATTCGCCTTTTTTTTAGCGGGGTTTTGTCCGGGATCGTGCTTCTGTCACCCGTGGTCGTTATTGGCGTAGGGTTAGGTTTGATAGTAATCAATTTTCCAAATATATTTTCCATCATCATCGGCTTAATTCTGGTTGTATTTGGGTATCTTATCCTACCGAAACACGGCCGCTTTGAAGGTGAGGTCTATGGGCGCGAAGAACTGCCTGCGCTTTTTGAATTACTGGATAAAATCTCCGCTAAACTTGGCACCACGTCACCCGATGGCGTCCATATGATGGGTGAATTCAACGCCTTTATCGTCCAAACACGCAGCCCTTGGCGGCGACGTGAAACATGGACCGTGGGTATTGGTTTCCCGTTATGGGAAGCATTAACCGGGCAAGAACGCGTTGCTGTTTTGGCCCATGAGATGGCGCACCGTGTTAACGACGATCCCCAAAGATCTGGAATTTTCTTCAGCGCGCAACAAGTCTTGTACAACTGGCACGAAACGTTTGAGGAAGGCGCCTCTCCTCAACACATAGACCAAGATGTCGACGGCCTGGTGCGTGTTTTTTTCCAGTTTGCTGGGTTTTGCGTTGAAATGGTGTACGGGGTTGTCAGCTTCGCTTCGTTCTTGGAATCCCAAAGAGCAGAATACCGTGCAGACGCTTATGCGTCGCGTGTCTGTGGTGCAAAGGCGATGATTGCAGGTCTAGAAAAGCTAAATCGCGCCACCTTGTCGGACAGAGCGGTACTTGGCCTTTATCCCTATAAAAAAGATCAAAATGGGCGCGTATTTGATCATATGGCTCATTCAGTTGCCAACGCGAATTCGGAAACTGTGGAGCGATACAATCGCGAAGCAGCAGAAGACAACTGGAGAGTGGACGTATCCCATCCCCCTACTGCAATGCGGATCGCCTTTATGAGCACATTGGAGGATCAGACATCGGACAGTTTGGTTGTCGCATCACAACAAGATTTCGCGGCAATTGATACCGAACTGCGCCCCTACAAAGATAAACTGGGGAAAGCTTTTATGCAGCAACTGAATGAAGAAGAATTCAACCGCTAAGGATGCGACCGCGAAACCGAGGCGTGTGCTACTTTACTTCGGGTTAACTGCGCTGATCACCCAGGACGAACTGGGCATCATCAATCCCTGATCCGTAACTTTTTGCCCACTCAACGCTTTCGTAAGGGCGGCTGTGATCTCGGGTTGTTTGGCTTCGGCTTCATCTCCGGCTTCGCGAAACACTTCTCCTGCCGGGCCAAGGGCCAGCTGAAATGCAATGGCATCCTCGACATCTTTGCCGACAACAACATCTGCATCCACCCGTTTGAATTCGATGTCTTCGTAGCCCGCTGATTTCATCATGGCGCGCACCATGTCTTCGCCGGCCATCGAAAACGGTCCCGGTCCACATGACTGCGCGTCCTCGCCGGGCGGTGGCAGGAATTCCATCACGACGTCTTTGGCCATCGAAAGCCATGGATTGTCTTCGCGATTGCGCCACACGATGTGCACCATTCTCCCACCCGGCTTCAACGCCAACCGCATGTTGCGCATCGCGTTGACTGGATTGGTGAAAAACATGGTGCCAAAGCGTGCAAACACAAAGTCGTATTCGTTGACCGGCAGGGCAACTTCGGCGTCCCCGCGTTCAAAACTAACGTTTGTCACATGACGCGCCGCGGCATCGTCCCGGGCAAAATCAAGGAATGCATCACAACAGTCTATTCCGACGACATGCCCTTCGGAGCCAACACGTTCGGCCAGTTGGATCGCGGTGTCCCCAAACCCGCATCCAACATCCAGCACGGCATCACCGGGCTTGACCGGCAAAGCGGGGAAAACCGCCTCGCTGTGTAATGATAACCCGTCAACAAGAACGTGTTTAAACTTGACAAACTTCGGCGCCAGAACCTCGTTCCAGAACCGGACAAATTCCGTGTCATCTTGTTTTATTGCGTCGTCCATTCGATCCCCCTTACTGGTCGTCGAAGTTTGATTTCATTGCTACAACCGGAAACGACCGAGCCAGAGACCAGACACATAGGATAAACCAGTTGCCTAAAATTGCAAAATTGGGAAATCTAAGCGGGTGAGAACCTACGACCAAACCGAAGTATTGAGTACGTAAAGACAGATGACTTTGGCCCCACTTCGATCGATGCTGCGGCATGTTCGAAAGACTGCCGAGATATTCAAGTACAGGCGGAACGCGTTTCGTGTCCATATGGAACCACGAGCACTCAAAAAAGATAGACAACAACGGCGCGGCTGTACTGGCAGAACTCTGGCAGCTTGGATTTTGCTGCCGTTCAAAATTGCGAGCCAATATGCGGCGCCGATTGCAGCGATGGTACGAAACCGGGCACTAGATTAGCCCAGCTAATACGTCAGCGCGCTTGGCAATGCGTGATTTGATGAGTTCAGTGAATATCCTGATCCGCTTCGTCTTGCGGGTTTCATCCAGCGTCAAAAGCCAGATTGTTCCATAGAACTCCGTCACGCTGCCGGGTAGCCGAACAAGTTCAGGATCGGCGTCGCCAACGAAACAGGCCAATATGGTTGCGCCCATTCCAGCTTTTGCCGCGGCCACCTGAGACGCGAGATCATTCACGAGGACCGGTGGTTGTTTTTTACCCAAATTCAAAACAGCGGCCCAACCCGGCGCCGCACCGTCTTCTTCTTTCAAAACCCACCGCAGGTCTGACAGGTCGCCTGACTGAACGCTGTTGATTAGCGAAGGGGCGACATAAACGCCACGATATACATCCTGAAGCCGTAAACCAATCAGGTGCTGAGGCAAATTCAGCTGATCGTAAACCAACCGAATGGCAACATCTGCTTGCCGCATGGTCAAGTTCACCGTGTCATAAGAAGAGATGATTTGCAGTTCAATTGCCGGATGTTGGCGGGAAAATTCAACTAGGTCCGGCATCAAGAGGTCCGTAGCCAAAGATGGCGGCATCGCGACCCGCAACGGCCCTGACAGGCTTTGGTCACGTGCAAACACCCGGGCCTGCACTTGAGAGGAAAGGCCTTCCATTGATCCGGCGAGCTCAAGTATCTCCTCGCCCGCATGTGTCAGAGTATAGCCAGACGGCAGTTTTTCGAAGAGCCGCGCACCAAGATGCGCCTCCAACTGCGATACGCGGCGCAGCACAGTAGAATGATTTACGTTAAGAGCAGATGCCGCTCCACGAACAGACCCTGAGCGGGCCACTGCCAGAAAGAATCGAATGTCATCCCAATTGTCCATTGGTTGATATTTGCACCACTGATACGGAAAGATCCAGAATAGCGGCTCATTTTGTCCCTGCCTAGGTTGCAGGTATCGACGCAGACAACCTGTTTGTGCACCACCTTAGGAGTAGACAATGTTTGACCTCTATACAGATGCCACGCCCAATGGCTTGAAAATTTCCATCGCACTGGAAGAAATGGGACTTGAATATAACACCCACCAAGTGTTTTTGGGCGGCGAACAGCAGACCGTGGAATTTACTGGGCTCAACCCCAACCAAAAGATCCCGGTCCTTGTGGACGATGGCTTGGTCGTGACCGAGTCTGGTGCGATTTTGCTTCACCTTGCCGAAAAAACCGGTATGTTCCTTCCTTCCGATCCAACGCAGCGCACCGCCGCAATTGAAGCGCTGATGTTTCAAATGGCGTCCGTGGGCCCAATGTTTGGACAGTATCTCGTTTTTGCCGCTGCATGGGGGAATAAATTCCCTCAGGTCACCACCCGTTATTTCGCCGAAGTCAGCCGAATCATGGGCGTGCTTAATACGCGCCTGGAAGGTCGGGACTATCTGGCAGGAGACAAATATTCCATCGCAGACATGGCGGTTGTCCCGTGGATTCGCCTATGCGGAATTCATCCGGCCTGCACAGAGCTGCCGCTGGAGACAAACGCCAATTTGAAAGCTTGGTGGGACCGCGTTTCAGCTCGCCCGGGCGTTCAAAGAGGGTTTGGCAATCCTGCCCCCTATGCGCCCGAAAAGCAGTTCAAGGGCTTCGTAAGTGCGGTTGTCGGCCTCGGCGAACTTCACAAAGCTGCATAGAACCGGCCAAAAGGCTGTCTCATCTGAACATGTGACCCGACTGATCGCTAACGCATTTGGTGCTGGCGGTCAGTTCCCTCGATCAATCAGGAAATAGTCATGACAATCCATAGTCTTTCCAACGAACAGACCCTCCCAACACCCGTCACCGCACGTATTGTGAGTTTTGCTGAATATGGCGGGCCGGGTTCTAACCGTCAGTGCGGCAGTGCTTCCAGACCCTACCGATGGAGAGGTCCGTGTGCGAATGACAGGGCTCGCTCTTAACCGGGCAAAGGCACTATTTCGCGACGGCGATTATTTGTTTGGGGCCAACTTCCCCACGCGTATTGGAAATGAAGGCGTCGGTGTGATCGAGGCCGTTGTTGATGACGTTAGGGGTTTTGAGGTCAGTCAACGCGTCAATACCCTGGCACCCGACAACGAAAGCACGCACGGATATGCGGCAGATTACAATAACGTCTCTCAGGACAAACTGCTTCCGGCCCCAGACGGTTTAACCGATCGTCAGGCAGCTACGGCACGGATCCCCTTTTTGACAACTTACCATCACTTCGTCGAGATAAAACATGCAGCGGATGGGCGTTAGATCGTTCTGCCAGCGGCCAGCAGCAGTGTATCCTTGGCGGCCAACAGCCTTGCGCATCACCTTGGGGCAAAGACAATTGGCATCACACGGACCTCTACCAAGTAGGCAGCACTTGAGGCGGAAGGATATGACGCAATTATCATCTCCGAAGACGAAGATATAACGGTGCGTTTGCTGGAGTTCACCGATGGCGACGCGGATTTTGTGTTTGATCCCGTCGGGGGTCGCCAGCTTGATAAACTCATTGGAGGTGTGACGCGCGGTGCGGAAATAGATGTCTATGGATTGCTGGACCCTGCTGAAACACCACTTCCAAAATTCGCCTTGATGAACAGCGGCGCCAGCCTGGGATGCTACAGTGTTTACGATCTGTTTAGCGATCCAACCCGCTTGCGCGCCGCTGTCGACTATTATCGCCCACTATTTAAATCAGGGCAGATTGCTCCGGTTGCTGATGATAAGGAGTCCACATTTGACCAGATCGCCGAGGCATTTCGGCATATGGAATCTAATACCCAACTGGGAAAGGTCATCGTGTCTTTTTGACCCGATTGGTTGTCGCATCGCCGTTTGACCTCGGCATTCTCAATGGGGTGGATGCAGATGGTCCTAACCCGCTTGCCGACAGAGCCAAAAAAAACACCCCCGTTTGAATGGGGATGCTTTGATCTAAAACTACGAACGCTTGAAGTCTAGTTCATCAAACCTGCATGGCGCAGGCCGTTGTCGACCATAACCTTGGTTTCGTCACTCAGGCTGGTCAAAGGCGAGCGGACCTCTTCGTTGCACAGACCCAGCTGTGACATCGCGTATTTCGCGCCAACCAGCCCCGGCTCGGTGAAGATGGCTTGATGCAGCGGCATCAATCGATCCTGAATATCCAGCGCCTCAGCAAAGTTGCCCGATGCACAGGCCAATTGCATCTGGCTCAGCATGTTGGGGGCAACATTGCCTGTTACAGAGATACAGCCAACACCGCCCATGGCGTTAAACCCATGTGCGGTTGCGTCTTCACCGGTCAACTGGATGAAATCCAGACCACAGGTGATACGTTGCTGTGCCACACGCGCAAGATCACCGGTTGCGTCCTTGACGGCAATGATACGTGGCAATTTGGCCAATTCGCCCATTGTCGCGGGCGACATATCCACGACCGAACGGCCGGGGATATTGTAGATCACAATCGGCAGGTCACAACAATCGTGCAGCGCGGTGTAATGCGCGATCAACCCACGTTGTGTTGGCTTGTTGTAATAGGGCGTCACCACCAATGCGGCATCCGCACCAACCCGGTGGGCGTGTTTCATCAAACGCATGGATTCCAGCGTGTTATTGCTGCCTGCACCGGCAACAACCGGAATGCGGCCCGCAGCAGCGCGCACAACTTCTTCAACCACGGTTTCATGTTCCGCATGGCTGAGTGTTGGGCTTTCGCCGGTGGTCCCAACCGGAACCAAACCGTGTGTGCCTTCGCCGATATGCCACTCGACCAGCTTCTTGAGCGTCTCAATATCCAGCTCGCCGTTCTTGAACGGCGTGACCAGGGCTACTAGTGAACCTTTAAGCATGACACGCTCCTTTCATTTCATGGTGGCGGGCGGAATGCCCGGTATCGATCGTGCGTGAACCTAGCGGGATGCTGCCTGTCTGCCAAGTTTAACAATGGACGGGACGGGCGTGCGCGCATAGGCTGGGGCTGTCTATCTTTGCCATAGCGGGAAATGCAAGAGATGTTGCGCCGAGTTTCGGTTTTTCTGATGCTGATGTGTCTCGCTTTGCCCATTTGGGCCGAGACACCAGCAACGAATCCACCCCAACCGATGGGCCTTGCGCTTGATGCGATGCAAAACGGGCGCTGGGACCGCGCGGCACATTTGGCCAAACGCGCGGGGGCTGCTGGCGAAGACTTAATCGAATGGCACCGCTTACGAGCCGGACATGGGACCGCGACCGAGGTGTTGGATTTCCTCGATTCGCACCCGGATTGGCCGGGGTTGGAATACCTGCGCAAACAAAGCGAAGATGTATTCGCGAATGCAACGCGCGCCCAAATATTGAAATTTTACGGCGGCGGTGGGCCGCAAACCGGCACTTCGGCGCTGTTGTATGCGAAATCATTGTCGGATGCGGGTCAAAAGGGTGATGCAGAGGCCGAATTGGTCTTGGCGTGGCACACGATGGACCTCACCGCCAAGGAACATAACACGTTTGTTGCGCGTCACGGTGATTTGCTGAAACCGCATCATCCTGCACGTTTGCAAATGACACTATGGCGCGGCTTGAAGGACACCAAACTGATGCTGCCACTGGTGTCAGAAACCGATCGGGCTGTTGCCGAAGTCTGGCAAATGGCCAAAGACGGAAAACGCGGGCTCGACGCGAAAATTTCCCTTCTTCCCGAAGACCGAAGAAAAGCCCCCGGAATTGCCTTTGCCCGCTTCAACCGGCTTTTAGAACGCAGCAAACACGAAGACGCCATTGCCCTGATGCAGGCACAAAGCCGCATCGTGGATGGTCTGGGCGAACCGTCACGCTGGGCCGGATGGCGACGTTCTTTGGCCCGCCGCATGATGCGTGCCGAAGAATATCAAACCGCCTATGACCTTGCAGCACATCACCAGCTTTCCAGTGGCAGCGCCTATGCGGATTTGGAATGGTTGTCTGGTTATCTGGCGTTGCGGTTCATGAACGATCCGGCGTTGGCTTTGGATCATTTCCAAAGATTGCGTGCAGCAGTCAAATCACCCATCTCTCTGGGTCGTGCAGGATATTGGATCGGACGTGCACAGGAGGCCGCAGGTGACGATGAAGGCGCGGCATTCGCCTATGCGCAAGCCGCCCAATACCAAACCAGTTTTTATGGTCTGCTCGCGGCAGAGCGGGCTGGATTAAACCCGAACGCGAATCTGTCAGGACAGGAAGAATTCCCCAGATGGCAGGATGCCGCATTCACCAAAACGTCGGTGTTTCAGGCAGGCATTCTGGCGCTTCATGCGAACCGGGTAAGCTTGGCTGAACGGTTTTTTCTGGCACTGGCAGACACGCAGGACCGGCCCGGTCTCGGCCAGATGGCGGCAATGCTGATCGATATGGAACAACCGCATTTACAGGTCATGTTGGGCAAACGCGCGGCGCGTCGGCAAATCGTTTTGCCAGCGGCCTATTATGCACTGCACCCGATGACAGAACTGGATTTACCGGTCCCGATGGAAATGGCACTGGCCATTGCGCGACGCGAAAGCGAATTTGATTTCCGAGTGTCCAGCGGTGCAGGGGCCGAAGGGTTGATGCAACTGATGCCCGGCACCGCCAGTGATGTGGCGCGTGATCTTGGCGTTGTACACAAACGGTCGCGTGTGCTCAGCGATTGGAAATACAACGCCAAACTGGGTTCGACATATCTTGCGCAGCTGTCCGAGAAATTTGATGGCAACGTCATTTTGATGTCCGCCGGGTATAACGCCGGACCACATCGGTCTACAAAATGGATGGAACGGTTTGGCGATCCTCGCAATGGCGGCATGGATATCATCGATTGGATCGAACATATCCCGTTCCGTGAAACCCGGAATTACGTCCAACGCGTCGCCGAAAGCCTGCCGGTTTATCGCGCGCGTCTGGGCCGTGATCCTCTGCCGATCCCATTCAGCAAAGAACTGATTGGTGCAACGATCCTGTCCAACCTGCCTGCGACGGACTGAAGGAAATCCAGAATGCGAAGCAGGCGATTTATTCAAACCGATGTGTTTACGTCCCAACCAACCAAGGGCAACGCCTTGGCCGTTGTCATGGACGGCACGGGGCTCAGCACCCAAGGTATGCAGGATTTTGCAACCTGGACCAATCTGGCTGAAACCACTTTTCTGCTGCCCCCAACCACCGACGACGCGGATTACAAGGTTCGGATATTCTCGCCAGCCGGTGAAATGCCGTTTGCCGGGCACCCAACGCTGGGCAGCTGCGCGGCATGGCTGCACTGCGGTGGTCAACCAAACGTGGCTGGCCTCGTGCGTCAGGAATGCGGTGTCGGGATCGTAGATATTGATATAACGTCGGATGTGCCCGCGTTCGCCGCCCCCAAAACGGAAATCAACCCGCTGGAAGTGTCGCAACTACGTGCGATCTCAGAGGTGCTCGGATTTCCATTGGACAGGGTGGTCCGCACGGCGCAATTGAACAATGGCCCCAATTTTCAAATGATCGAACTGACCAGTGCCGCAGACGTTCTGGCTGCACACCCTCAGTCGCAAAAGCGCCCTGAATTTCGCGGCGTTGGCCTGATCGGTGCGCACCCACCGGGATCGGAATGTGATTATGAGGTGCGTAACCTTGGTCCGGCCAGCTCGATGAGCGAGGACCCGATCACCGGGTCAATGAACGCGGCAATTGCCTGTTGGATGTATGAAGAGGGGCATTGGAACAGTGATCTGATCATCGCGCAGGGAACGGCAATTGGCCGTCACGGGCGCGTGCATGTGCGCAAAGACGGCAACACGATTTGGATCGGCGGCCACTCGCACATTCTCATTGATGGGACAACCGTTCTCTAGGTTACTTGCCTATTTGCAATGTTAACCCATTTCGATTGGCGAGTTATTCCGCCTGACGTTGACGCCAAAGCGTGAACAAACCCGCACTGACGATGATTGCGGTGCCGACGGCAACGTTTGTTCGGATTGTCTCGCTGAACACCACAAGGCCCAAAATGCCGACAAACACCAGTTGCAGATAAGCAAAAGGTTGCACCGCGCTGGCCTCGGCCAGCTCATAACATTTGATCAGGGTGAAATGCCCCAGTGCGCCGGTGATGCACAACGCGCCCATCCAGATCCAATCAGAACTGACCATCGGTTCCCAAAACCAAACACCAATACAGGTGACGGCCAGCGACCCGACGGTTCCTGTCCAGAAGAAGCTTGTTGCAGCGCTGTCTTTGCGCGCGGCATACCGTGTGAGCAAACCATAAAGCGCAAACATCAACGCCGCGATCAATGGCACAATTGCCGCGGGTTTAAACACGCCGAACCCCGGTTCAAGGATGATCATGACACCCACGAAGCCGACTCCGATAGCGGTCCACCGCCGCCAGCCAACATGTTCCCCCAATACCGGTCCCGATAGGGCCGCGATCAACAAAGGGTAACAGGCAAATACCGCGTGGCTTTCCACCAAACCCAGCAATGTGAATGCCAAGACCATCACACAGATTTCCGCAACCAAAAGGATCGCACGAAAGGCCTGTAAAACGGGTTGGGTTGTGTAGGCTGCAGCGCGGACACCGCCAGCTTTGCGGCTGGCCACGGCGATGACAAAGGCAGCAAAGAACCAATACCGGATCATCACAATCATATAAACGTTATATTCCCCGGCCAGATGCCGCGAAATGCCGTCCTGTACAGAGAAAATGAACGTTGTTGCGATCATAAACAGGATGCCAAGGCGGGTATTTTGTTCTGTCATGGGGTCATCCGTGCAACGGTCATATGTCGCTTGCGCCCATATCCCGGTTCTCGGGTAACAGTAAACCCGGCGGCGTCCAAACCTCGCCGCACAAATCCGGCGGCGGTATAGGTCGCAACCGTGCCGCCCGGCGCGGTGTGCTTGGCGACAGCGTTCAACAGGCTATCTTCCCACAGCTCCGGGTTTTTGGCTGGTGAAAACCCGTCGAGGTACCACGCATCGGCCTTGCCTTGCCACGCGGGCAATGTTTCGCGCGCGTCACCCTCAATAACACGCAAGCATACACCTTCTTTAAACTCAATCTCGCGCGCGCCTTTGGACCACGCAGACACCAACGTTTCCGCCGGACCCGCCAGTTCGGGAAAAGCATCCAATGCTGTGGCCATTTCGTCCGCACGCATCGGAAAGGCCTCGAAACTTGTGAAATGCAAACGGCCTTTTTGCCCACTCTGTGCCCAATCCATCACCGTGGTCAGGCAATTCAACCCGGTGCCAAACCCCAGTTCGGCGATATGGAACCCATCGCAAAACCGTTCAGGCAGGTTATTACCTGCTAAAAACACATGCCGTGTTTCCGCAAGACCATTTTCCAGACTGAAATAGGGATCGTCGAAATCCGTGGATACCGGAACGCCGCCCTCTCGCCATTCCAGTTTCGCGTGCTGGCCCTGCATGTTTGGGTCCTTTAAGATGGTGGTCTGAAACGCGCTGACCATGCAAGGGGGCAACGGATTTGGCAATGGCCGATGTAACAGTGATGGGGGCCGGAGTATTTGGCCTGTCGGTCGCGTGGACCTGCCTGAAACGCGGCGCATCCGTGCGCGTCATTGACCCGGGCGGCCCTGGTGCCGGCGCGTCGGGCGGTGTGGTGGGCGCACTTGCCCCACATGTGCCGGAAAACTGGAACGACAAAAAGGCGTTCCAATTCGACAGTCTGATCATGGCCGAAGCATTCTGGCGGGATGTTCAAACCGTTTCGGGGATATCCCCGGGCTATGGGCGCACGGGCCGATTGCAGCCGATCGCCGACGAAGGCGCGCTTGCGTTGGCACAACAACGGGCCTGTACCTCAAAGGGCCTTTGGCAAGGCAAGGCCGACTGGCGCATTGTGGATGCCACGGATCACAACTGGGCACCCGCTACGCCAACCGGAAAACTGATCTATGACACCCTCAGTGCGCGCATGCACCCGCGACAGGCCTGCACCGCACTGGCGGCTGCCATCACGGCCTCGGGAGGGGAGGTTGTGACAGATGGCCTCCAACAAGGCGCTGTGATCTGGGCCACGGGAGTCGCGGGTTTGGAAGAGCTGAACCAAGGTGCACCGCGCGCGATTGGCAATGGTGTGAAAGGGCAGGGGGCTGTGCTGCACTTCAGCGCGCCGGATATGCCGCAACTCTTTGCTGACACGGTGCACATCATCCCGCATGAAAACGGCACGGTTGCAATCGGATCAACTTCGGAACGTGACTATGACGATCCGACCTCGACAGA
>Ga0209344_10002328_pt1 | contig 21434 bp, 29 predicted proteins | sample Cruoilmetagenom6_FD_187293 | JGI IMG/M metagenome (GOLD analysis project Ga0209344, IMG submission 187293) | Oil polluted marine microbial communities from Coal Oil Point, Santa Barbara, California, USA - Santa Barbara Oil Seep Sample 6 (SPAdes)... | ecosystem: Environmental > Aquatic > Marine... | reverse complement strand
AAAAATAATATTAAATATATAAAAATATATGGACGAGCTAAGCATCTTCACAGCTTGTATTTAAAGCTAAAGCGATATGAAATGAATATTGGAAGAATTTATGATTTAATCGCTATAAGAATTATTGTTCCAAATATTGCCGATTGTTATGAAACACTTGGATTGGTTCACAAAAAATATCGCCCAATGGTTGGAAGAATAAAAGATTATATTTCTCTCCCAAAACCAAATGGCTATCAATCGATTCACACCACTATTTTTGGACCTGAAGGTAAAATTATGGAAGTTCAAATTCGAACCGAAAAAATGCACAATGAAGCTGAATTTGGAATCGCCTCTCATTGGATATATAACGAAAATAAACAGAAAAAAAATTGGAAAGATTATTTTCAACACAAAAAAGAAACTTATTCAGAAAAAGAATTAGTTTGGTTAAAACAACTTCGAGAATGGCAAATGGAAGTTGGAAAGGACAATACAGAATTTTTAGAAGGTTTGAAAATAGATTTTTTTAAAAATAGAATTTTTGCCATTACCCCTCAAGGAGATGTGATCGATTTACCTGAAGATGCTACCCCCGTAGATTTTGCCTACGCAATTCATACGGAAATTGGAAATTCAATATCTGGAGCTAAAGCTGATGGAAAAATGGTTACTTTGGATTTTAAAATACAAAATGGTCAAATGATGGAAATAATGACTTCCAAAACTACCACTTCTCCTAATACAAAATGGTTAGACTTTGTAAAAACTTCAGTAGCTAAAAGCAATATAAAAAAACATACAAAGAAAATTGATGAAGAGGTTTTGTAAAAAATCTAATTTTCTATTTTCTGAATAATTTCAGACAATTCTTCTTCTGAATAATAATCTATCATTATCCTTCCTCCTTTTCCGCCTACTTTTTTAACTTTTACTTTTGCTCCCAATGATAAGCTAAATCTATCTTCCAAATCTTTAATTTTAGGATCAACAACTGTTTGTCTTTTGTGTGAACGCACCAAAACTTCTTTAATCTTATTTTCCGTCTGACGAACAGTTAACTGATTTTTTAATATCAGTTCAAGCAAAGCCTTTTGCTTCTCTTTATTCTCTAAAGATAAAATGGCTTTAGCATGACCTTCTGTTATTTTATCTTCATTAAGAGCTTTTACTGCATCAATAGAAAGATTAAGAAGTCTTATTTTATTAGCAATTGTACTTCGACTTTTTCCCATTTTTTTGGCCACTTCTTCCTGACTCATCTTAAATTTATCTATTAAATTATGATAGGCTTTAGCTTCTTCTATTGGATTAAGATCGTGTCTTTGTATATTTTCAATTATCGCCAACTCCAATTTTTCTTTATTATCAACTTTTTTAATAATTACAGGGACTTTTTCCATTTCAGCTGATTTTGCCGCTTGAAGTCTTCTTTCTCCCGCCACCAATTCAAATTCCTCGCCTTTTTTGCTAACTATAAGCGGTTGAATAATCCCGTGAGTTTTTATTGAATCAGAAAGCTCTGCTAATTTATTTTTATCAAAATTTATTCTTGGCTGATAAGGGTTGGTAAGAATTTTATTAACATTAATTTCATAAACCTTCTGACCAATTTCCTCATCGATATTTTTTACAGATTGAAAATCGCGACTACCAAATTTGCTAATTTTCTCATCTTTATTTGAACTGATAGGCTCTTTTTTTTTAGAATCCAATTTCTTTTTTGGAATTAAAGAGGAAAGTCCCCTTCCTAATCCATAATTTTGAACCATATTTTTTATTTATTAGACTTTTCCGGAAACTACTTCCTACTATCAGCCTGAGGCTGATCTGCCTTAGGTACGACAATTCTTGATTTTCTGTTACGACTTCGTCAAGTTTCATAAAATGTCTTTCACCGTACTTACAGTACGCTATCAAAACATTTTACTTACTTTCCTTGTCTCACTAGAAAATCAAAAATTTCGTAACGAAAGAGATTTCCGAAAAAGTCTATTATTTTTTTATATTGTAAAACCTCGATTATTTTCATCCATTTTTATTACTTCTTTAGCCAAACTTTTGTATGCTCTAGCTCCTTTCGAAAGAGAATCAAAATGCAAAATAGACTTCCCAAAACTAGGAGCTTCCGCTAAACGAACACTTCTAGGAATAACGCTTTCAAATACATTTCCAGGAAAATGTTCTCTAACTTCCTTAACTACCTGACGAGAAAGGCGATTTCTTCTATCAAACATCGTAAGCATAACTCCTCTTATTTTTAAATCTGGTTGAATATTTTCTTTTACCAAACTAATGGTCTCTAAAAGTTGGCTAAGCCCTTCTAGCGCATAGTATTCTGTCTGAACAGGAATAATTACTTCATCACTGGCTACTAAACCATTTACTGTTAAGAGGCCTAGGCTTGGTGGACTGTCTATTATAATATAATCATAATTTGTCCTTATTTGCCTAAGAGAATTATAGAGTTTGAATTCTCTGTTATCTAAATGTATCATTTCTATTTCTGAACCAGCTAAATCTTGTGATGACGGCAACACATCAAAATTATATTCTTCCCCTTTAACAATAATATTTCGAGGATGCTTTTCCAAAATCATCGCCTCATAAAGATTATTTTCAAGTTCTGTCACATTTATTCCTAATCCAGAAGAAGCGTTGCCTTGAGGATCTAAATCAACCAAAAGAACCAGCTTACCAGCGTTCGCCAAATAAGTTGCTAAATTAATAGCGGAGGTAGTTTTTCCTACGCCACCTTTCTGATTGACTAATGAAATAATCTTTGCCATAATTAGTTTATATATTTACAAGTATAGCGTTTTTTAAAAATAATTTCAAATTTTAAATTTAAGTTGCTCGGATGGCGGAATTGGTAGACGCGTTGGACTCAAAATCCAATGGTAGCAATATCGTGAGAGTTCAAGTCTCTCTCCGAGCACAATAGACTTCTCCAGAAACTACTTTTGTTACGAAATTTTCTAGTTTTGAATAAAATTTATTAAATAACTTTTGAAGTTTTAGTTTTAGCTAAGCTGAAAAAGTTTGAAATAAATTTTGTCAAAAATAGGAAGTTGTCGTACCTAAGGCAGATCAGCCTCAGGCTGACAGTAGGAAGTAGTTTCTGGAGAAGTCTAATATAATTTAAGAATCTATAAATAAAAACTACAGAGTTAACTCTGTAGTTTTTATTTATAGATTTTAGGCTCTAGAAACATATTCTCCTTTTTCAGTATTCACAATTATTATATCGCCTGTTTTTATAAACAAAGGAGTTGTTATCTTTGCTCCAGTTTCCAGCGTAACTAATTTATCTCCACCAGAAGCCGTATTTCCTTTTATTTCTGGAGGAGCCTCATTAACTTTAAGTTTAACTTTTATTGGAAGCTCAACAGTTATTGGATTGCCATTGAAATTTATTATTGTTATTTCTGCACTTTCAACTAAATAGTCAGCTAATTTTCCGATAAATTCTTTAGTAATCGAAAATTGTTCATAACTATTAGTATCCATAAACGAAAACTCGTCATTTTCCTGATATAGATATTGGGCGTAAGTTTTTTCAACATCAGCTTCCTCAACCTTATCCGCTCCTTGAAAAGTTTTTTCAAGCACAATCCCTGAAACTAAATTTTGAAGTTTTGTTCGAAGAACTGACCCGCCTCTTCCTATTGAAGATTGACTAATACTAAGAACCCTGAAAGGTTTTTTATTTAAAATAATATATTTCCCTGATTTGATATCACTAATTCCTATCACTATTGTACACGATTATTTAATTATAAAAGGAGTAAGTCCTATTATCCTAGACTTTTTTAGAGCTCTAGTTAAAATTCTTTGATGTTTAGCACAAGTGCCAAATCTTCTCGGTGGATAAATTCTACCTTGAGAATTTATATAACGACGCAAGAAATCAGCGTTTTTATAATCTACTTTATCTATTTTTTCTTGACAAAAATGACAAATTTTTTTTACTACTATTTTATTATTATTCATTTTTTGATACTTACTATTTAAATTTGATACTTATTATTTAAAATGGAACATCTTCTATTTTAACATCTTCTTTTTCATCATCTAAATTTATTGTTGGAATATCCTCCTCCTCAGTCTGAGGTTGTGAATTTTTATTATTCGGCATGTTTTGATTCGCAACTGCTGTGGTACCAGCATTTAATTGAGTATCGTTACTAGCTCCCTGTGGCTTAGCACCAAATTCAAATTTATCTAAAACTATTTCTGTTCGGTACATTTTTTTACCAGTTTCTTTATCATCCCAACTGCGTGTTTCCATCCTTCCTTCAAGATAAATTTCTTGTCCTTTGGTAAAATATTGAGCGATCACTTCTGCTTGCTTTCCCCAAGAAACAATATTATGAAACTCTGTTTTTTCTTGTCTCTGACCGCTTTGATCTTTGTATTTAAGGCTTGTCGCAACAGAAAAAGTAGTTACTTGTTTACCGCTTGGAGTTGTTTTTAACTCAGGATCACGAGTTAATCGTCCTATTAAGGTTGCTTTGTTTAGATTCATAATTTTTATTTTAAAAAATTAAATATTTAGTATTTCGTCTAATTTTTCATCAATATTGTCCTCTGAAATATCATTTTTTAATTCTTTTTTCTTTTTTGCCCCATTCTTAATCGGTAACTCTTTCTTAATTTTTTTTTCGACTTTTATTTTCTTTTCAATTTTTTCTTTTTTAACTTTAATCTCAACAGAAGCTTTTTTCTTCATTTTCTTTTTCGCTGGAGTTACTATCTTTTTTCTTACTTGAGTTTCTTTTCTAAATTCTTTTTCATTTCTTTGATTTCCCCTTCTTTCTTCACTAGCTTCCTTTACTTGTTCCTTTAATTCCTCAAGACTTGGAAGTTCATCTGCTTTAACAAAAATAAATCTTAAAATGTCTTGATTGAAATTAAAATCTTTTGTCATTTCACTAATAAAATCTTTTTCAGGATATTTTTCATCCCGTTCATTTTTGCTGGGCAAAGTAAATCTCTTCGCTACGAAAGTTCCTCTAGCTTCTTTTTTTATTTTGTAAGCTAGTCTCCTTTTTTTTACAAATTCTCCATCAATCAACGCCCCTTTATTCTTTATAATAATTTTTTCTACATTTTTTCTTATTTCTTCAAGATTAGTTTCCTTAGTTTCTCCAATTAGATAACAAATTTCGTATTCCATTTCCATTTTTTTAAATAAAATTATAATTTACACAAAAACTCACCAAATAAAAAATGTCGTGAGTTTTTAAATATCTTATCCCTGCTCAATTTAAATAACAAGGCGAGATACTTATTCGGACTTTTTTTATTGTGAGACTATTTCTAATATATATACTATCAATCCAAACAATTTTTGTCAAACAAAATCCTCACAAAAACAACTTTTCTGCTTCACTCTTCTAATTATGCAATCGTGAAACTAATTACACCACGAATATTTATACAAAAAAGTTCATTGTTCTTTTATTTCTTTTTCCTTTAAATTTTAGCATTATTCGAAAGATTTGTCAGTCTTAATCCAGCATCAGCTTGAAGAGCTTCCCAATTATATAAAAAGTTTTTCTTTTCTTTTTTACTCATATTTTTCCAACGATAATATCCCGCTACAGCAATCATTGTAGCATTATCCAAAGAGTATCTAGTATTTGGACTAATGTATATTACCTTTTCTACTCCGTTAAATTTTACAGAACGAACAGCTTCCTTTATTTGTTTATTCAATTCAATATTGGCGGAAACTCCACCTGCCATAATTATTGTTTTTGGTTTATATTCTTTAGCAACTTTTATTGTTTTCTTTACAAACACTTCGATAGTAGCTTCTTGAAATTCATAAGCCACTTCAGCTACAAAATATTTGGGAAGAGAATCTTCTTCTTTCAATTTATTCTCTTCTCTATATTTCTTTACAGCGTAGAGAACAGCAGTCTTTAATCCAGAAAAAGAAAAATTAAAATTAGAAGAATTAAGCATTGGACGAGGCAATTTTAATCCATAACTTTTTACATTTGATTTTTGTAATTTCCATTTTTCAGCCAACTGAGAAATGACTGGACCTCCTGGGTAACCAAGTCCTAAGATTCTAGCCACTTTATCAAAAGCCTCCCCGACTGCATCGTCTTGAGTTTCTCCAACAATTTCATATTGAAGATGATCTTTCATAAAAATTAATTGAGTATGTCCTCCTGAAACGACAAGAGCTAGTACTGGAAATTTTATGTCAAATTCGTTATCAACTTTTTTTGTTTTAATAAAATTAGCATAAATATGTCCTTCAATGTGATGAATACCTAAAAGTGGTTTTTTCCAAAGATAAGAAATTGTTTTGGCAAAATTAGTTCCCACCAAAAGAGCAGGCATAAGCCCTGGTCCTTGAGTAACAGAAACTAAATCAATATTTTCTTTTTTTAAAGATGCTTCATCAAGAGCATCTTTAAATACAGGAATAATGTTTTTTAAATGTTCTCGAGCTGCTAAATTAGGAACAACACCTCCCCATTTAGCATGAAGCTCAACCTGAGAAGAAACTACATTAGCAAGAACCTCAATTTTATTTTTTGAGGCTTTTATTACAGCAATAGCCGTTTCATCACAAGATGTCTCTACTCCAAGTATGATCATAATATTTGATAGCTTGATAGTTATTTTACGAGAGGTTTATATTCTTATATAAAAAATCTATTTCTTTAAGTATTTTTGAATGCTATTGGTAGCAACTGCTCCTTCAGAAGCAGCTGTAACAATTTGTTTTAGTTTATTTGATCCAGTGGTAATATCTCCAGCCGCCCAAATTCCCGCTACCGTTGTTCTTCCATCATTTTCAATTTTAATGTAACCTTCTTCATCTACTTCTGCTCCAAGATTTTTAACTAAAGTTGTGGAGGGAATAAATCCAATTTCGATAAAAAGACCATCCAATTTAATCTCATCTTTTCCTTTAAATGAATTATCTAAAAATACTTTTTCTAACTTATTTTTGCCAACTATTTCTTTTATATTTGTGTTATAAATTATTTCGATATTTTTACTTTTTTTAATAGCTTTTACCCAAAAGTTTTCCGCTCGTAATTTGTCCCCTCGATAAATTAGGTAAACTTTCTTGGCAATGTTTGTCATAAAAATTGTCGCTGAAACTGCACTGTCATTACCGCCAACAATTCCAACAATTTTATTTTTATAAAAAAATCCATCACAAGTAGCACAATATGAAACCCCTTTGCCTAAAAAAGTTTTTTCTCCAATCACTCCAAGTTTTCTATGTTTAGATCCCGTAGCTATCAAAATAGTTTTTGATTGAATTTTATTTCCGTCTGTCAAAAGAATATTAAAATTTCCATTTTTATTTTTTTTAATCTGATTAACCGAAGTTGATTTAATTTCTACTCCTAAACTTTTCGTATGATTAACAGCTTTTTGAGAAAATTCAAAACCGCTAATTTTTTCTTCACCAAGCCAATTGCCTATTTCATGAGTTTGTGTAGTTAGTCCACCAGAAATTTCTCCGACTACTAAGTTTTTTAAACCATAACGAGAAGCATAAATCGAAGCATTCAATCCTGCTGGACCTGCTCCAATTATCACTAAATCATACATAAAAAAACATTTAACAAATTACAAACCTGTTTTATCTGCCAGCAGATAAACTAGCCATCCAAGTAAACGCTCGAAAATATTTCTGCCAAGATAAATCTGTTGACCTATATTCATTGTCAGCAAAAAAATAATCTACTAACACTTCTCGAACACGACACAATTCTTTAAGTTTATTTTTATTTCGTTTATCTGCAATAGTGAAATCCATCAACTCTAACGCTCGAAAAAAAGCTTCTTGACTATGCTCTGATTTATTTCTTTTATTCCAGTTTATCGTCCGCTCTATTTCACTGCCAACATTCGCCATCTGTTCAGCAAAACTAAGTTTTTGCCAACCACCCTTCGCTAATTCTTTGTGATGAAAATTAGGTTCCATAAATTTACTCCACTAAATTATTTACAATTTCAATAATCCTTTTTTGTATATTTTTATCATCTACTCCTCGACTACGATTTCCATAAGATGGTCGTAAATTTATCATTGAATCAAATTCTATAAAAGACTGGTCTTTCTCATCTGGATAAAGATTGATTCCCCATAAATATTCTTGTTTAGAACCAGTTTCTAAAAGTTCTCTTTCTTGATCAGCATGTAATTCGGCATCGACAACCACAATTTCTTTCTTAACATCAACCACAGCTTTTACTAAATCTCCGAACATATTTTTAGCCATTTTTTTCAATTCCTCCTTTGATATTCTATCATCCTTATTTATTGTTTTCATAAATTTTAAAAATTATTTTTCAACAAATTTATCAAATAAATTCATTATTGTCTTCGTAATATTTCCTACCTTACCAACACCTATTTTTTTATTATCCACAAAAATAATTGGCAATATTTTTTTAAATGTCCCCGTTATAAAAACTTCGTCAGCTGAAAAAAGTTCCTCAATTTTTACTGTTCTTTCTTTAATCTCTAGATTATTTTTTTTAGCCAAATCAATCACAAAATTTCTAACTGTTCCTAAAAGTATATTTTTATGAGCCGTGATAATTTTTCCATCTTTAATTATGAACACATTACTAGTAGCTCCTTCTAGAACTGAACCGTTATTCACATAAATAATTTCTTGAGAATTTGTTTCTATTTTCCTTTTTTGTTCTCTTATAGCTGCGATATAATTAAGTGTTTTTGCTTTAGGAATAAATCTTTTAAACTTTAGTGTTATCACTCTTGCTCCTTTTTCAAAAAGTTCTTGCAACGGCGTAACAATTTTTATATCATCAGTCGTAATTAAAATTGTTGGATCACCATTCATACTAATTCCATCTTTAGAAATTCCTCCTGTCAACACAGTTTTTATGAATATATCTTTAAAATTACTTTTTTCTAAAAGTAAGCTGACAATATCTATAAAATCTTCTCTATAAATAGGTAAATTTATATTCAATTTTTCAGCCGATTTTACAAATCTACTCCAATGTTCATTTAATAAAAAAGGTTTTCCAAAAAATGTTCTCATAGCATCAAACACACCATAGCCCCTAAGAAATCCCAAATCATTGGGACTTATACCAACATCATTAAAATTAATAATTTTTCCGTTAAAATAGCAATATTTCATTTTCATATTTATCAATCATCTTAATTTCCTTACATTTTGTTTGAATCTATCTCCTCTATCAAATTCATTAGCAAAAATTCCAAAGCTAGCTGCCCCAGGAGAAAGCAAAACGACATCTCCCCTGTCAGCAAAGCGATTAGCTGATTCTACTGCTTTACGCATAGAATCTTTTACCTCAAATTTTGTATGATCTTTTTCTGGTATATATTTTTTAATTTCACTAATTAATTTTTCCGTAGCGTTTCCTTTTATAAAAACAACTCCCTTGACTTTTTCTGAAATAACTTTTCCAAATTCAGAGAAATCAAGTTTTTTATCAGACCCTCCTGCAATCAAAATTACTGGTTCATTAAAAGACTCTAGGGCAGCTATAGCTGCCTGAGGAATTGTAGCCGTACTATCATTGTAATATTTAACGCCTTTAATTTCTCCAACAAACTCTAGTCGATGGCTTATCATATTTGTTTTAAGAATTGCTTTTTTTATTTTTTCAAATTTAATTCCACAAGTCAAAGCTACTCCTGAAGCAGCTAATATATTATAAATATTGTGTCGTCTATAAAGTCCTAATGATTTTTGAGAAGCTAATTTTCTCACATCTATACCATCATTTAGATAAATATTTTCATTTTTATAAAAAACTGTTTTCCCGCTAGTTTTTTCGTTAAAAGAAAATTCTATTATTTGAGATTTTACTTCAGGAATAAATTCTCTAATTTTTTCATCATCACCGTTGATAATTAACCAATCTTTTGGTTTTTGATATAAAAATATATTTTTTTTATCAGTAATATATTTTTCCATATCATTATAATAATTAAGATGATCAGGAAATATATTGGTAAATACAGCAATTTGTGGACTAATCTTTGTTCTACCTAACGCTGAAAGTCTCCAGCTGGAAAGTTCAAAAACAATTATTGAATCTTTTTTAATTTCCTCTAGCTTATCCAAAACCGAAGCTTGACCGACACCAACTCTAATCGGATTTTTACCAGCATTTTTCAAAATATCAAAAATCATTGAAGCCGTGGTAGTTTTTCCTTTAGTTCCAGTAACTCCAATAATTTTATTTTTACAAAATTTAAAAAATAAGCTCGAATCCATTTCTACTGAAATTTTTTTTGCTAAAGCTTGCTTTATATATTTATTATCCCAAGGAATTTGTGGATTCTTAATGATCATATCAACTTTAATAAAATCATCTATTCGATGATAGCCCAAAACAAACTCAATATTTTTGAGTCCTTTTAATTTTGCCACTGATGATTTAAGTTCTTTTTCACTTTTTATATCAGTAACAATTATTTTTCTCGCACCATGTTTAACTAAAAATTTAACAACGCCCACTCCTCCACCCAAAAGTCCTAAACCAAACACTGTTATTCTTTTATTCTTAAAATAATTTATATCCATAAAACACAAAATTAACTAATAATATCCTAAAATAAAAATTAAAGAGATCTTTAATAAATAATTTTTAAATTTTAATCATTAGACTTCTCCAGAAACTACTTCCTACTGTCAGCCTGAGGCTGATCTGCCTTAGGTACGACAACTTCCTATTTTTGACAAAATTTATTTCAAACTTTTTTAGCTTAACTAAGACTAAAACTTCAAAAGTTATTCAATAAATTTTATCCAAAACTAAAAAATTTCGTAACAAAAGTAGTTTTTGGAGAAGTCTATTTCTTTATTATCATTCCTGCTCTTTTTCCTGTGCATTTTCCTTGATCTAAGACAATCTCTCCATTCACTAAAACATATTCGACTCCTACAGAATATTGATAGGGTTTATCGATAGTAGCTTTATCTTCAATCGTTGCTGGATCAATAATAGCTATATCCGCAAAGTTTTTCTTTTTTATTTTTCCCCTCCTATCAATTCCAAATATTTTAGCTGGTCTTCCAGTCATTTTATGTATTGCACTCTCCCAACTTATTATTTTTTTCTTTTTGACATATTTAGATAATATTCTTGGGAAAGCACCAAAATCACGAGGGTGAATTAAATCACCACTCTTTTTATGCGAAATATTATAACCAGATCCATCAGAAGCTATCACTGACAGCGGACTTGCTATAGCTTTTTCTAAATTTTTTTCATCTAAAGCTTCCGTAATAGTAATAATTCTTCCGTTGCTAGCTATTAAAAGATTTATCACTGTTTCTTCTATTTCCTTATTTTGCGATTTAGCAATGTCAGCTACTACTCTACGAGTAAGAGTTTTGCCCAAAGAATGACTTGATATAATTATTTTTGAATAATCTATATGACTTTTTTTCATTTCCTTTATAAGTTTTTCTCTAGTTTCTGAATCTTTTAATCTCTTTAGCATTATTTTTCTACCACCCCTAGAAATCCAGTCTGGTAGAAAAGTATAAAGAACTGAACCAGTGGCGGTGTATGGAAAAACATCAAAACTGATATCCACTCCATCTTTTTTGGCTTTTTCAATTTTCTTCAGAGCTGAATCCATCAATGTCCAGTTTTTTTCTCCCATAACTTTTAAATGAGAAATATGTATTTTTACGCCTGATTCTTTGGCAGTTTTTATAGCTTCAGCTAATGAATCCAAAATGTCAGAACCTTCTTCTCTAATGTGAGTAGTATAAATTTTCTTGTGACTAGCAACAATTTCATTTAAAATTGAAAGTTCTTTTGTGGAAGCTAATTTTGCATGAGAATAAACCAGCCCAGAAGAAAGACCTAGCGCCCCTCCTTCTAAAGAAGCTCGAACAAGCTCTTTCATCACATCCATTTCCACTTCTTGAATATCTCTAGTCGCATCTCCAATAATTCCACGTCGAACTGTTCCATGTCCAACTAGAGTTCCAAAATTAACAGTCAAACTATTCAGCTGAACTTCTTTTAAAAATTCTTCCGTAGAAGCCCAATTAATATTTAATCTGCTAATATCCATCCATTTTCTAATAGCTTTAATCATTTCTGTATTGTTAAGAGGAGCTAAAGAAGAACCGCAACCACCTCCAATGATAGTTGTTATCCCTTGATGAGTTAAACTTTTTAAATTTGGATCAGAAAAAATTCTCCAATGCGTATCTGAATGATTATTAACATCAATAAATCCCGGCACAACATATTTACCTAAAGCGTCAATCTCGCGTTCACTTTTTTCATTTTCTAAATCTCCTATTTCTACAATTTCTCCATCTTTTATTCCAATGTCCGCATCTTTCATTGACTCACCTGTTCCGTCAATAATTATTCCATTTTTAATAATAACATCAAGCATAATTTAATTCTTAAATTTATTTTTCTAATAATATTTTCACCATATCAACAAGTCTATTGGTGTACCCCCATTCATTGTCATACCAGCCAACAACTTTAACTAGATTTCCTCCAACAACCTTGGTGAGTTCTTTTTGTACAATTACAGAATGTGAATCACCTACAATATCGTGAGATACTAAAGGTATATCAGTTACCTGCATAATTCCTTTCAACTCTTCTTTTGACGCTTTTTCAAAAGCATTATTTATCTCTTCTTTAGTTACATCTTTTTTAAGCACAGCAGTCAAATCACTAATGGATCCCACTATTGTTGGAACTCGAAAAGCCATCCCATCAAAATTTTCTTTCATACTAGGAATAACTAAAGTCGTAGCAATCGCTGCCCCAGTCGATGTTGGAATTATATTTTGAGCCGCCGCTCTTCTTCGTCGTTTATCCTTTTGACTTCCACCATCAACTACGGATTGCGTAGAAGTATAACTGTGAATTGTAGACATTAAAGATTTATTCACTCCAAATTTATCATTCAAAACTTTTACCATTGGTGCCAAACAATTTGTCGTACAAGAAGCATTGGAAATAATATCATCTTCGCTACTTAACTCATCTAAATTAACTCCCATTATAAATGTTTTTATAGTATCATCTTTTGCGGGAGCAGATATTATAACTTTTTTAGCTCCAGCTTTTAGATGACCTTCAGCTCCATCTCGTTTAACAAAAAATCCAGTACATTCTAACACAACATCTATCCCCATTTCTTTCCAAGGAAGATTATTTGGTTCTTTTTCAGAAAGAACTGGTATTTTCTCCCCATCAATTATTAAATTCTTTTCATCGTAATTAATCTCTTTGTTATAGATACCATAAGCAGTATCGTATTTCAAAAGATAGGCCAAGTCTGGTATAGAAGAAAGGTCGTTTATGGCAACAACTTCCATATCATTCCTTTCTTGAATTATTTTAAGAGATGGTCTACCAATTCTTCCAAATCCATTTATTGCTACTTTTATCATAATCTATACTATTTAACTAATAATTATTTCTATTTTAAATTTTAACACAATATCGACGAATCGTCGACTAACAATTATTTTCCAGCTTTGAATTCCATCACATCTCCATTTTGAACAATATAATCTTTTCCGACTGTTTGGACTTTTCCTAATTCTTTAGCTTTTGACATTGAACCAAATTTTAAAAGTTCATCCCAGCGAATAACATCAGCACAAATAAAAGCCTCTTTAAAATCATTATGAATTACTGCTCCAGCTTCAGGAGTCGTTGAATTTTTTTTTATTGTCCACGCTCTACTTTCTGATTTACCAGTTGTTAAGAAAGTAATCAGACCTAAAATTTCATATGATTTTGTAATAAGTTTATCAATATTAGATTCTAATTCTAACTCTAATTTCTCTTTCTTCGTCATTTCACCTAATTCTTCTTCTAATTTAATATCTAAAGCTACAAAGAAATTTTCTTCTAAAAATTTTTTCATATCTGCATCTTGCTTTTTTTCAGAAAACTTTTTGGGATCAGAAACATTGTAAATATACAAAAAAGGTTTTATTGTCAAAAGAGATAGTTCTTCAATAGCTTTTCTTGTGTTTTCGTCATCTCTATTTAGATTTATTTTATTAGCTAATTTGCCTGCCTCTAGAATTTCTTTTATTTCTTTATCAATTTTTAATTTAGCTATAGAATTTTTGTCATTCTTTTTAACTTCTTTTTCTAATTTTTCTATTCTTTTATTAATCGTTTCTAAATCAGCTAAAATTAATTCTGTGTTTATAACTTCAATATCATCTAGCGGATTGATTTGATTATGAATATGAGTAATATTAGGATCATTAAAAACTCGTACAACTTGCACAATTGCATCCACCTCCCGAATATTAGCCAGAAATTTATTTCCTAAACCTTCTCCCTCTGATGCACCTTTTACTAACCCAGCAATATCGACAAATTCAACAATTGCCGAAACAATTTTTTCACTTTTTGACATCTTTGCCAATTTCAAAAGCCGTTTATCTGGCACTTCCACTACTCCTACATTTGGCTCAATGGTACAAAATGGATAATTATTAATATCAATTTCGTTTTTAGTCAACGCTTTAAAAAGTGTTGACTTTCCAATGTTAGGCAATCCGACAATTCCAATTTTCATATTATTTTTACATTAAATTTTCCTCTTTATCTATTTTCTCTTGTAATAATAATATTGTCAATGTATGATAAGTACATAACTAACAATAACTCGATAAAAAGTAACTTTAATTTTAAAAATTTGGTCATTAGAAATTAAACTTCTTTGGAAACTACTTTTATTACGAAATTTTCTAGTTTTGAATAAAATTTATTAAATAACTTTTGAAGTTTTAGTTTTAGCTAAGCTGAAAAAGTTTGAAATAAATTTTGTCAAAAATAGAAAATTGTCGTACCTAAGGCAGATCAGCCTCAGGCTGACAGTAGGAAGTAGTTTCTGGAGAAGTCTAATAATTAAAAATTAAATTATATGCTAGACAAAATGAGACAAATGTACCAAATGAAAAAAATATTGGAAGGAATGACCTCAACCGAAGACTACAAGGGAGTAAAAATTACTGTAAATGGAGCAATGAAAGTTTTGGATGTCAGTATTGGCGATCAAGCTAGAGAAAGCAAAGATCTTGAAAAAAATATTACTAAATCCATAAACACTGCAATGAAAAATGTTCAGAAAAAAATGCAAAAAGAAATGAAATCTGGAAATATGGAAATGCCATCATTCTAAATACATAAAACACTTACTTCCCACAAGAGAGAAAACAGCCCGCAAGGGCTGTTTCGCATTTGTTATTTTTTCTTTACAAGCTTTCTTTTTTTCATCTTTTTAACTATCGTCTCTTGAGCATAATCTACCTTACCTCCAGCTTTTTCTATAGCAACCTTTGCTGACTTAGAAACTAAAATATCTTTGCCAATTATAATTTTTTTCATAATTTTCCCATTTCCTAAAATTTTCACACCATTTGCAACTTTACTTCTTTGAATAATTTTAGTTTTTAATAAAGTTTCGATGATAACAGTATCTCCATCTTTAAATTTCTTTTCAATAATGTCTAAATTAACAATATTTTTCTTAGGAGTAATTGACTTAAATCCACGAGTCTTTTTTAATTTCTCAATAAGAGTTGTTCGCCCGCCTTCAAATAAAGGATCAACATTTCCACCTGATCTGGATTTCTGTCCTTTCATACCACGCCCAGAATAAGTTCCTCTTTTTCCACCTCTCCCAACTCTTTTGCGAGATTTTTTAGCTTCTACTTTTAATTCGTGTATTTGCATATTTTTATCTACGAGTGAAGCGAGTAGTTATAAAAACTGCACCCCGCATCAATTCGTTAAATGACTTTAATGTAAATTATTGTTGAGACGCAACGCTAATAAAGGCGTTTTCGTGGATACAACCTTTCACCTATAACAAAACCTTATCGGAATTGGTTGCGGGATATAATTAATCACTTTACTTTTCCTTACTTTTTTTCTCTGGCATTTTTAATTCTTTTAATGCCTCAATTGTTGCTCTTGCCACATTTAATTTATTAGCTGTTCCTTGAGATTTGGAAACAATATCTTTTATTCCTGCCAAATCAACCACCGCTCGCACCGCTCCTCCAGCAACTATTCCCCGTCCTTCTTTAGCTGGTTTCATCATAATTTTAGCACTTCCTTTTTTGATTCTCACATCGTGAAAAATAGTTCCATTATAAATTGGAACAGTTATCATTTTTTTCTTAGCTTCATTGACAGCTTTAGCTATAGCTATAGAAACATCTGTCCCTTTACCTACACCAACACCCACTCTTCCTTTTTTATCTCCGATAACCATTGTGGCTCTGAAACTAAAACGACGACCACCTTTTACCACACGAGTAACTCTAGCCAAGTCCAAAAGCTTCTGTTCAAATTCAGGTTTTTCTCTTCTTGATCTTCTTCTAGATTTAAATTTATTTGGTTTTTTATCACTATTCATAAAACATTAATTTAAAAATTTTCTTGAAAATTATTTATAAATTTATTCGTAGTTTCGTATAAATTCGCTTGTCTGCCGGTAGACAAATGTTTCGTATAAACATTAAAATTTTAAGCCATTCTTTCTTGCTTCCTCAGCTATTACTTTTACTTTTCCATGATATTTATAACCACTTCTATCAAAAACTACTTTTTCAATTTTTGATTTCTTACATTTGTCTGCCACCATTTTTCCAATTTTCATGGCTCCAGCTAAATCATTTTTCTTAGCAACTTCTTTTAGATTAACACTCAAAAGAGTTTTTTCATTTTCATCATCAATAATTTGAACGAAAATATTTTGTAAACTTCTAAAAACAGAAAGGCGGGGACAAGTCGCAGTACCTGAAATTTTAGCTCTAATTCTTTTTTTTCTATGTAACCTTTTTTTATTTATACTCATAAAAATTCATTTTAACATTTTAACGATTTGTTTCCTTTAATTCATCATTATTTATGTTGATATATTTACTTGTTTGCATGTTAATACATTTACTTATTCAACGGTTGCAACTTTTTTACCTTCTTTTCTTCTAACGATTTCGTCATCATATTTGAATCCCTTTCCTTTATACGGCTCCACTGGCTTTAAAGCTCTTATCTCCGCAGTAAATTGTCCAACTTTTTGTTTATCAATACCAGTAACAGACAACGTATTATTTTCAATAACAACTTCTAACCCCTCAGGAATATCAACAACAACAGGATGAGAAAAGCCTAATGCTAAATCTATTTTTCTACCTTGGATTGCCATTCTATATCCAACTCCATTGAGTTCCAACTTTTTTTCAAAGCCATTAGTAACGCCTTCAATCATATTACTTATCAATCTACTAGTAGTCCCCCACATAGCTGCAGCTCTTTTACTACTTTGAGTTTTTTTAGTAATAACAAGATTATCTTTTATCTCAACTTTAATCTCATAAGCATGAGTCATCTCTAACTTACCTTTCGAGCCAGAAATTGATATTTTATTATCTTTCAATACTACCTTAACTCCTTCTGGTATTTCAATTGGTTTATTTCCTATTCTTGACATAAATTCTAGTAACTAGTAACCGGCAATCAGCAACTAGCAATTCTCTTTAACTATTAAAAAATTCTTAAATATTTATCCGTAATTTCGTATAAATTCGTAATTCACCCGCCTGCAACAAAGCGTAGCATTCCGGGCAGGTAGCTACTTTACCAAACTTCACAAATTAATTCTCCTCCGACACCTTCTTTTCTCGCAGATTCACCACTTAATACTCCTTTGGAAGTAGACACAATTGCTATACCATAACCACCCTTGACTTTTTTCGTGCTTTTTTTATCTACATAAATCCTTTGTCCCTCTTTGCTGATTCTCTTTATTTGACTTATTGCTGGAAACGATACATTAGATTTTTCTTTCTTATAATATTTCAAAGAAATCTCTATGCTATCAAAGCTTTTACCTTTAACTTTTTTAACTCCATCAATAAAACCTCTGTCTTTAAGAACATTTGCAATAGCTTCTTTAAATTTTGAAGCAGGAAAAACAACCTCACTATGACCAGCTCGTTGAGCGTTTCTAACCCTTGTTAACATATCACTAATTGGATCTAACATAATTTCATTTTATCACCTTATTATTTTAACATATTTTATTACCAGCTACTCTTTTTAACTCCTGGGATTTCTCCTTTATTTGCCAACTCTCGGAAACAAATTCTACAAATATCAAACTTTCTCATATATCCTCTTTTTCTTCCGCACCTCCAACAACGCCTTACTTTTCTGGTAGAAAATTTTGGAGTTTTATTAGCTTTCGCTATTACTGATTTTTTTGCCATAAAATTATAAAATTTTTATTAAACTACTCTTTATCTTTTAACGGAAATCTTAATGCTCTAAATAATGTTTCTCCTTCTTTCTTACTCTTAGCCGTCGTTTTAACATTTACCTGTAAACTGAAAATATTGTTAACTTCTTCTGGAGATATTTCAGGAAAAACTATTTGTTCTTTAATTCCCAGATTCAAATCTCCTTGATCTCCAACACTGCTCAATTTAATTCCTTGAAAATCTCTAGTTCTCGGATAGGCGATATTTACCAATCTATCTATAAAATCCCACATCCTCTTTCCTCTCAAGGTAACTTTTACTCCAACGACCGAACCTTCTCTAACCTTAAATCCAGAAATAGACTTTCTAGCTTTTGTCATTGCAGGAGCTTGTCCTGTAATTATCTTTATAGTTTCAACTATATCTTTTATCTTTTCTTTCTCTTTTTCAAGGCGTCCGATTCCAACATTTACAATAACTTTTTCTATTTTAGGAATAGCCAAAACATTAGTATATCCAAATTCTTTTTTGAGTTTAGCTACTGCATTTTCTGCATATTTAGTTTTACTATTAATAATTTTCATGTAATTCCTTATTTGACTCTTGCATTATTTATAAATATTCAATAATTAAATTAGTAATTATCAGGTAATTCGTAGTTTTGTACAAATTCGTATTTCATAGAAACTATATTTCTTTTTTACACTTTTTACAAATTCTATTCTTATTATTATCTATAATATTATACTCGATTTTTGTCGGTTTTGAACATTGCGGACACACTAAAATAACGTTAGATATATCAATTGGTGCTGGAATTTCTACTCTCTGACCTTTTGTTCCTTCTTTTTTTGATCGAGTATGTTTTTTTACTATATTTATTCCTTCAACTACAATTTTTCTTTCTTTTCTAAGCGTATACAAAACCTTTCCTTCTTTCCCTAAATCTTTCCCAGCAATCAATTTAACTTTATCGTCTTTTTTAATCCTCATATTTTTAATACGATTCAAAACTACAAATTATCTCTACAATACCTCTACCGCCAAAGATGCGATTTTATTGAATCCTCTTTCTTTTATTTCTCTAGCGATTGGTCCAAAAATTCTACTCCCTCTAGGCTCTATTCCTTCTACTACCACCGCTGCATTTTCATCAAATCTTATATATGAACCATCTTTTCTTCTGAAACTTTTCTTTTGTCTAACAATAACCGCTCTAACCTTATCTCCCTTTTTAACAACTCCTCTCGGTTCAGAGCTCTTAACTGAGGCAACAATAATATCACCAATATAAGCATATCGCCTTTTTGAACCACCAAGAACTTTGAAGCATTGGATAATTTTTGCTCCAGAATTATCAGCTACTTTTAACTTTGATTCTGCCTGTATCATATTAATTTTGAATTACAAATTGCTTATTTTTACTTATTGGTTTTGAACTAACAAAATCTACCTTATCACCAATTTTATATTTATTCTTCTCATCATGAACCTTATATTTTTTGGTAGATTTATATTTCTTCAAATATTTAGGATGAGTCTTAAAAGATTCTACTGCTACTACGATAGTCTTTTCCATTTTATCACTAACAACCGTTCCCATTATTATTTTATTCGAATTTTTTTGCCCTGCCCCGTGATCTTTAGATTTTACGGGGATAAACTTTTTTTCTTCTTTTTTCATATCTAAATTTATTAGTTATTATTTATTTAGTTTCTCCCATAACTGTTAATATTCTAGCAATATCTCTCTTAGTATTGCGTATTTCTCTGTGTTCTTTAGCCTGTTTCATAGAAATATCAAATCTTAACTGTTGAACAGATTCTTTCTTTTCTTGAATTTCTTTCCTGAGTTCTGAAATATTTTTTTCTCTTATTTCTTTAATCTTCATACAATTCTTTACTTCTATCTTAATTATAAAATCAATTTTTCTAAAAGTACTTACTTAAGTACTTATTTGGATACTTACTTTTTTTCCACAAACTTTGTCTTAACACTCAATTTATAAGCTGCCAAGTCCATAGCTTTCTTAGCTAATTCTCTTTCTACACCATCCATTTCAAACATAACTTTTCCTGGTCTAACTTTGGCAACATAATGATCAACTGTACCTTTTCCTTTACCCATCGGCACTTCATCTCCTTTTTTAGTCATTGGTTTGTCAGGAAATATTCTTATCCAAATTTTTCCACCTCTTTGAATATGTCTGGTCATCGCTCTTCTAGCTGATTCTATTTGTCTCGCTGATATCAATCCTCTAGTCATCGCTTTAATTCCATAACTACCAAAACTAACCGCTCCTCCACGAGTAACTCTTCCTTGAATAGCACCGCCTCGATGAATCTTTCTATGTTTAACTTTTCTTGGCATTAATAACATATCTTAATATCTATAAATTACTCAAATATTTCTCCCTTATAAATCCAAACTTTTACACCAATTGCTCCGTAGGTAGTTCTTGCCGTTGCTGTCGAAAAATCAATATCTGCTCTCATTGTTTGTAATGGAATAGTTCCTCTGGAAAACCATTCTTTTCTAGACATTTCTGCTCCACCCAACCGACCAGCTACTTCTATTTTAGATCCTTTAACGCTTCTATTTTTTTCAATCTGATCTAAAGTCGATTTCAAAATTCTTCTGAATGGCATTCTCTTTTCTAATTGTTCAGCCACTTGTTGTGCCACAATAGAAGCATTGGTTTCAAAATTTCTAACCTCTTTAACATCTATTTTTATATCTAATCTCTTTCCAGAAAAAAATTTCTTTTTTACAAATCTTTGGATATCTTCAATTCCTGTCCCACCTCTTCCAATTAAAATTCCTGGGCGAGAAGTCAAAATAATAATTTTAATATCATTATCAAATCTTTCAATTTCAACATCAGCTATAGAAGCTTGCTTCCATTTTTTTATAACTTCTTTGCGTATTCCGACATCCTCTCTAAGATTACTTCTATAATCTTTTCCGCCAAACCATCTTGAACGCCAGGTTGTTGTGATTCCGATTCGAAATCCTTTTGGATTAACTTTTTGTCCCATAAATGATATAAATCTCTAATCGACTCGAATTCAATCGCGAATAATCACGAACGCATTCGAGAGGATTAGTTAAAAAATTAGTGTCAATTGATAATTTAAATCTCTATTTTCTTCTTTTTACTATAAATTTAT
>Ga0209344_10002327_pt1 | contig 21434 bp, 19 predicted proteins | sample Cruoilmetagenom6_FD_187293 | JGI IMG/M metagenome (GOLD analysis project Ga0209344, IMG submission 187293) | Oil polluted marine microbial communities from Coal Oil Point, Santa Barbara, California, USA - Santa Barbara Oil Seep Sample 6 (SPAdes)... | ecosystem: Environmental > Aquatic > Marine... | reverse complement strand
GATAAATCTACTGTGAAACCTAGGTCTTCAAAAACATCAGCATAACGTTGATGTGTGGTTTTTAATTGCTTAAAAGACACACCTGAAGTCAGAGCTTTCTTTTCGGCTCTACCTTTATCTAATTGCACCACTTTTTTTCCTGAGAAAAAGAATTTTAAAATTTTACTCCGTAAAACGTTGTGCAGATCGGCAACCGCATCAAAATGAAGTTTTCTTAATGCTTTAGATAGTTTATAAAGTCCTAAAACCCCTTTGTGTTTACCTTTTAAATCCGCTTCATAGAACCTTACATTTTCTAAATCTTGAAAAAACGGTTTAAAAAAGGCTCTGGTAACTACTGTTATCTTTAATTCGGGATGCTGTGCCGTCAAAGCTCGCAACACAGGTACAGTCATGGCTACGTCTCCCATGGCAGAAAACCTAAGGACGAGTATGTGTTTTGGTTTTGGCATTTTAATCTAGACTTAGACCTGCAAGGTTTTAGAAACCTGCAAGGTCTCACGAATTATTTCTGTCCTCGCAAAACAGGGTTTAATTCATCGTCATTGTACATTTTCATTTGCTTGTACACTTTCATGTATTTGTCTCCATTTGAAATATCATTAAGCAAATCATCAATTGCTGTGCTTAAATCTACACGTTGGTCTAGTAACACGTCTAATTTCTTTTGGCAGGCTGCTTTATGCGCATCACTGGCATCATCTCTAACCGTTTCAAGGTGCATATGGTAAATTTTTAATGCTAAAATAGACAAACGGTCTATGGCCCAAGCTGGACTTTCAGAGTTGATTTTGGCATTTGGTTTTACAGTTACATCTTTATATTTATCTAGAAAATAACTATCGATATATTCAACCGTATCTGTTCTATCTTGGTTAGAAGCATCAATCATTCGTTTCAACTTTAAAGCTGCCACTGGATCTATATTTGGGTCTCTAATAATATCCTCGTATGCCCATTGAACAGTATCTATCCAAGATTTTCTATATAATAAATGCGCTATGAGATCGTCATTTTTATCGTACTTATTTGTAAAAGGTTGATCTACTGTATTTAAAACTTTATACGTTTTAATAACCTCTTGAAATATAGCGTTTGCTTTTTGTGAAAACATAATGAAATTGATTTAATGTTTACAAATATAGTAGGAATTATTAACTTTAACGACTGAACTAATTCTCATAATATGCAAATTCACAACCTTTCTGATACGCCTTCAATTTTAAACACGTTTATGTCTGAATTAAGAGATAAAACCATCCAGAAAGACAGTATGCGTTTCCGAAGAAATATTGAACGTATTGGTGAGATTATTGGCTATGAATTAAGCAAATCTCTTCAATTTGAGACGTGCACTATAGAAACTCCTCTTGGCACTTCTGAAACAGTTTTACATCACAATGATATTGTATTATGTTCTATTTTAAGAGCAGGTGTACCGCTTCATAATGGCTTACTCAATTATTTTGATGCTGCTGAAAATGCTTTTATTTCGGCTTATAGACAACACAAACACCATCCTGAAAGTTTTGAGATCGTTGTTGAGTATTTAGCTTGCCCAAGTTTGGAAGGTAAAACTTTAATTTTAGCAGATCCTATGCTAGCCACGGGACAATCTATGGTAGCTACTTTTGAAGCCTTAAAGCCATTTGGCACTCCAAAGGAAATTCATTTGGTAAGTGTTATTGGTGCACAACCAGGTATTGATTTTGTTAATGAAGCTTTTGATGATAACGTTAACCTTTGGATTGCAACTATTGATGAGAAGCTTAATGATAAAGGATATATTATTCCGGGATTGGGTGATGCTGGTGATTTAGCTTTTGGCAATAAACTACAGCAATAGACTGATAATTGGAGTTAGTATTAAAAGCGCCACAAATACTTCCTTAAACCAACGCTCTGTAATAATTTCAATGTATTTTGCCATGATGATAGAAAATGGCATAAACAAAAACAGATATTCACTTCCGTCTTTTAATGGCGCAATAATAGCCACTAAAACAGCTATTATTGATGCATAAGCTATAATAAAATAAGACGGTTTTAACTTTTTATTTTTGTCTGGCAAGGTTCTAAAATAATAAATAAGCGTCCAAATAAAAGAGGAAAATAACACCGTAAATTTAAGTATACTTTCCTTACTGTTATAAGCTGTAAAATCTAAACTTGCATATCTTATAAAGTCTGAAGACCTTATAAATTCATCATAGATTACAATATTATATACCAAGAGTAAAACAAAAACAGTTACAATACCAACAAATGGAATGATTACATTTTTAAAGTCATTTTGAGAATGGTAAATCAGAGCGACAATCACTAGCGCAAAAAAGAGTATTGCCCAAAAGTAAAACAAAGCAGCAACAGCAATCCAAAACGCGGCATCAAACAATTTCTTTTTAACACTTAATTTAGAATGCAAACTTATTAAGCGCCTTAAAGCCAAAAGCACAAACAAATTAGACAATAGTAAATCTAAATTTGTCATCGTTTGTGGTAACATTCCAAAAAGCAAACCAAAAGTCATTATGGCATAGCTATTACCCTGAGTTAGGTTGTTTTTTGCTACAATAAAATCGAGTAAAAAGACTAAAAACAGAGTAATTCCTAATTTAAAAAATGCTGTAAGAGAACTATTTAAGTCTGAAAACAGAAAGGTATAATTTGTAATTACAAAAAGCAAAATGATATAAAGCGCAATTATTACGAAATTTATCGGCTTAGATTTACTAAAAATGCTTGTAATCATTAACTCTTTTTGTATTTTTGTTATTTAGAAACCAATTCAAAATTAGAATTGGTGTAAATTTATAAAGTTATGAATGATTTCTTTAACGGAATAGCTGATTTATTTGTTAATGTGTTATTTGCACCTTTTGATGCCTTAAGAGCATTAGAGTTAGAAAGCTGGTTTTCTGCTAATATATTCTCATGGATTTTTATAGCTATTGGCTTTGTTGCATTTGTTTATTGGATGCTAGAACTCAAAAAGTACAATGATAACAACGAAGAAGATAAAAGTATTTCTTCTCACTCTTATCTATAAATCGAAACCAATATCTTTACGATAATTCATCTTATCAAAATGTAGTTTATCTATACTTTGATAAGATTTTTTTATGGCTTCATTGTACGTGTTTCCGTACGATGTAATTGCCATAACACGACCTCCTGAGGTCACCACTTTACCGTCTTTTTCTATTGCTCCTGCATGAAATGCTATAGAATCTGTAACATTTTCTAATCCTGAAATTTCTTTACCTTTCTCATAAGCTTCAGGATAGCCTCCAGAAACCAACATTACAGTTGTTGCTGCACGCTCATCAATTTCAATATTCACTTTAGATAAGGTTTGATTAGCCATAGCTTCAAAAATATCAACTAAATCTGTTTTTAATCTTGGTAAGACTACTTCAGTTTCAGGATCTCCCATTCTAACGTTATACTCTATTACTTTAGGATTATCTCCAACTTTGATTAAACCAATAAAAATAAAGCCAACATAAGGTAATTTATCTTTCTTTAACCCTTCAACCGTAGGTTTTACAACTTGATTTTCTATTTTATCTAAAAATTCTTGCGTTGCAAATGGCACAGGAGAAACGGCTCCCATACCTCCTGTATTTAAACCGGTATCACCTTCACCTATACGTTTGTAATCTTTTGCTGTTGGTAGAATTTTATAATCTTTTCCGTCTGTTAAGACAAAACAACTCAACTCAATACCATCTAAAAATTCTTCGATAACCACTTTAGTACTAGCCTCTCCAAATTTAGCATCAACAAGCATATTTTTTAGTTCGTCTTTAGCCTCCTGTAAATCATTTAAGATTAAAACACCCTTTCCTGCTGCTAAACCATCTGCTTTTAAAACATAAGGTGGCTTTAAGGTTTCTAAAAATTTGTAACCATCGTCAACATTATCCTTAGTAAAACTTTCATATGCTGCCGTTGGAATATTATGACGTACCATAAATTCTTTAGCAAACTCTTTACTTCCTTCTAGTTCAGCGGCTGCCTGTTGAGGCCCAATAACTGCAACATTTTTTAAGGCCTCATCTTCTAAAAAGAAATCATGAATACCTTGTACTAATGGATCTTCTGGTCCGACTACAACTATATCAACTTGATGTTCTAAAACGGCTGCTTTAATGGCCTCAAAATCAGTAACACCAATATTTAAATTTGTTGCAATGGCATTGGTTCCTGAGTTTCCTGGTGCTACAAAAAGCGCCTTACAACGATTACTTTTTGCTAATTTCCATGCAAATGCGTGTTCTCTTCCTCCAGAGCCAAGTACTAAAATATTCATGCTTAAAATTCTTTAGACAAAAATAATTGGTTTTAAGTTTAAAAAACAATTATTTTACCAAAGAACTCACTTTGATGAATTCAAAACCTTAAATGCAAAAAAACATCTTGCGATTATTTGATTTTTCTTTAAAAATAAATGGCTTTAAAATTGACAAGGCAAAATTGACTTTGTCTGAAATTCAGGCTAAAACTAATTCTGAATTTGAAACTTATGTTGAAGAACAGAAAAAAGCCATTATTTCTTACCATTTAAAACATAACTCTTTTTATAAAACGCTTGGAAAAACAATTGATCTTAACGTTTGGAATTCTGTACCAATTATTACAAAGAAGCATTTGCAACAGCCTTTAGAGCAGCGTTTAAGTGATGGGTTTACGACTAAAAATGTCTATATAAATAAAACGTCTGGCAGCTCTGGTGACCCTTTTATTTTTGCGAAAGACAAATGGTGCCATGCCATGACTTGGGTACAAATTATGAATCGGTTTGGTTGGTATGGTATTGATTTTAATACTTCTAAACAAGCACGCTTTTATGGGATTCCATTAGATAAGAAAGGCTATTATAAAGAACGTTTAAAGGATTTTTTCAGTAACCGATTTCGGTTTTCAGTATTTGATTTGAGTGATGCTGCCTTTGAAACTGCTTTAAAAAAATTTAAAACTGATAACTTTGAATTTATCAATGGATATACGAGTCCGATTGTACAATTCGCCAAATTTTTGAAGCAAAAAGACATCGTTTTAACCACAGTTTGCCCTACGCTTAAAGTTTGCATTGTTACTTCCGAAATGCTTTTTGATGATGATAAAATCTTAATGGAAATTCAGTTTGGTGTTCCTGTGGTTAACGAATATGGCGCTTCAGAATTAGATTTAATTGCGTTTCAGAATACAGATGATGAATGGCAGGTAAATAACGAAACCTTATATGTAGAAATTTTAGATAAAAATGATGCTGTTTTACCGTTTGGAGAAGAAGGAAGAATCGTTATAACCTCTTTATACAATAAAGCGCATCCTTTAATAAGATATGATATTGGTGATATTGGGAGCCTTTCTGAAAAGAGTACGATGCGAAAACCAATTCTTAAAAAATTAGTAGGAAGAACCAATGACATTGCTATTTTACCAAGCGGAAAAAAAGCCGCTGGCTTAACGTTTTATTATATTACAAAAAGCGTCATTGAAAACGATGGTAATGTTTCGGAATTTGTAATTGAGCAATTAAAATTAGACCATTTTAAAATCCGTTTTGTTAGTCGTGCTGAATTGTCTAAGGCTAAAAAAAATATTATTATGGTAGAAATGGAGCGCTATTTAGAACCTGGAATAACAGTTAGTTTTGAACGTGTTGAAAAATTAAAACGTACTAAAGCTGGGAAATTGAAGCAATTTATTTCAAAATTATAGGTTTTATCAACCGTTTCTTTATAAATAAATGTTCAAACAAGAATTGTAATAAATAAGCCAAAGATTTCACAAGATTAAATCCTAAACCTTTACGATACACATTGAAATTGTGCTTTATTAAATTGGTTTTGTTTGATGATAATGAGCCATCTGTAATTCTGTAATAGGCTATGGTTTCTTGAATACCAATTGCAGGTTTAGCACTTCTATTTAAAGCTTCTAACCACAATAACCAATCTTGTCGTTTTTTTAAATCTTTAGTAAATATTTTACCTAATCTTTCGCAATTGTAGATTCCTGTTAGATTTCCTATATAATTTGCTTTAAGTAGTTTGTTATATGTTAAAACTTTTGCGGCGTGTACTTTTTTGTTTAGTGGGTCGCCCTTGGAATCAATCCATTCGTAACTTCCAAAGCTAACGTCTGTAACATTATTAATAAGTTGTTTGACTTGTAATTCTAGTTTATTTTCTTTCCAAAGGTCATCTGCGTCTAAAAAGGCAATATAGTTTCCAGTTGCCATTTTGGTTCCCAAATTTCTCGCCTCTGCTGCACCTTTATTTTTAGAATGCAGAAATAGTTTAATTCTTAAATCAGATTCGGTATATGGCTTTACTGTGTCTATAGTTTCATCTAAAGACGCATCGTCTACCAGAAGTAACTCCCAATTAGGATACGTTTGATTAAGCACACTACTAATGGTTTTCGCTATAACATTAGCATTGTTATATATTGGCGTTATGATAGAAACCAGTGGTTGCATATATTATTAATAGGCTTTTTCATCGCCTTTAATGACGTTAATAATCGTTTGGGCAATGATTTTTAAATCTAGTAAAAGTGACCAGTTTTCTATATAAAAAATATCGTATTTCACTCTGTTTATGATATCCTTATCGTGTTTAATTTCGCCTCTATACCCTTTAATTTGTGCTAAACCGGTTACTCCTGGTTTCACATTGTGTCTATAAATAAAATTATATTTATTAATCTTCTTTGAATAATCATCGGTATATGATAGCATATGTGGTCTTGGTCCTACAACAGACATGTCTCCCTTTAAAACATTTATAAACTGAGGTAATTCGTCTATACTTGTTCTCCTAATAAACTTTCCTATAACTGTTAGGCGCTTATCGTCTGGACTTACATAAGTTCCTCTAGACTCCTTTGTTACGGTAAGCGACCTATACTTGTAACAGTAGAAGGCTTTATAGTTTATTCCCGTTCTTTTATGTTTATAAAATAACGGCCCTTTAGACTCTAATTTAATTAAAATAAATAAAATAACAGAAAGCCAAGACAGTATAAAAACTATGATTAACAACGAAAACACAACATCAAACGTTCGTTTTAAAAATTTATTTATTTCATTGTTAAGTGCTACTTCTTGAATAGATAAAACTGGTATGTAGTTATAATAGTCTGTTTTAAATCGTTTGGTGAATAATTTTTTGGTATTAGGTATGAACTTAATATTACAATGGTTCAAATTTGCATACCTAACGTATTCGTTTATTTCTTTTTCTGATAAATCATAAATTGAGCAATAAATCTCATCTATATGATCGTTATTGTTTTCTAAATAGTCAAAACTATCTGCAATAGAGCCAGACGTATCATCATCTTCAGAATCGCTAAAAATTGCATTTATGTTATAGCCTAACTCTTTCTTTTCTTTAAATATTTTCTTTAACTCGTGTACATTATCACCACTACCTATTAGGATAATATTTCTTAAATTACCTTTTAAATATATCCTAAATGACTTTAAAATATAATAGCTTAACAGCTTAACAAAACTTATTGCAACAAAGGCATAGGCTAAATATTTTAACGTTAAGGTTATCTCAATATTAATACTTCTAAAAAAACCTTCAAAGGCATAAACAAGAAGCGTATAAGCAAAGAATTGCTTTATAATAAGCGACAGAATATTTATTACAGAAGTGTACCTATACACTTTATAAAATTTAAGTAAATAGGTAGATAAAAGCCAAAATACTATAGAGTATAAAAGATAGAGTATGTTCTTATCATTGAGCAATTCATAAGAGAAAAAGTATAATTTTTCACTATTAAAATCTAAAAAGATAAAAGCAAATGTATTTATAATTATAAGGTCGTATACTATTAATATTGGCCTCAATACCCATGAATATCTTCCGCGTTTAAACTCCATATTTTTTCATTGTATTAATAAGTCTCTTAGGATTTGTTATTGAAGTTAATCTTGGTAGTATATCTACAATGTTAATGATGTGCCTTATTTAATAGGCTTTTTCTTCACCTTTAATTACATTTATAACCGTTTTAATAATAATTTTAATATCTAAAAACATGGACCAGTTTTCTATATAAAAAATATCGTATTTCACTCTATTTTGCATATCAGAATCCTTTTCAATATTTCCTCTATAGCCACTAACTTGAGCTAAGCCTGTTATACCTGGTTTAACAGTATGCCTAACCATGAATTTATTTATTTTATTTTTATAATCGTTTGTATGACTTAATAAGAGTGGTCTTGGCCCAACAACAGACATGCTTCCAAACAATACATTATAAAATTGAGGCAACTCATCAATACTTGTTTTTCTTATAAATCTTCCAACCCTTGTTATTCTCATGTCATTTTTTGATGCCTGAAGACTGTCAGATTCTCTATTGGCACTCATTGAGCGAAATTTATAACAAGCAAAAAGTTTAAAATCGGCTCCGTATCTCAATTGCCTAAAGAAAACATCTCCTCTTGATTCTAATAAGATCATTAATGCAATAAGAGGAGTAAACCATGATAGAAAACCAACTATAACTATGAGTGAAAATACAATATCAAAAGTCCTTTTAATAACTATATTTAAGTTATCCTTAAGAGGTATATTGCTTAATGAGAATATTGGAATAAGGTCGTGATTTTCGAACTTTAATTTTTTTGAAAAAACGTATTTATTGTTAGGAATAAGCTTTAATGTTTTTAAGTTATTGTCGGCAAAATAAACCAATTCACTCATTTGCTCATCAGACAATTCTTTTACAGAACAGTATATTTCGTCTATATTATTCTCAATTATATAATTAAACGATTTTGCTATATCTCCTAATTTTTTGTTTGTCTCTTTATTTGTAAAGAACCCTTTGTATTTATAATTATGATCTTTATTATTCTCAAAAAAATCTTCTAACTTTTTAGTTGAATCGTTGTAACCAATAATAACAACATTATTATAGTAAATGCCTTTATAGTGTAAATATCGCTTGATTAAAACAAAGGTGAGTATTCGCCAAAAACAGAGAACAAAAAATAATAAAAAGTAAAACTTAATTATTTTCACAACATCTACCTTATAATCAATTATATAGAAATAAGATAGAATTAACAATATGAACAACGAAATCCTAACAATTAGAGTTACAGATATAATTCTGATAATTCTTAAAGTTTTGTTTCCATTTTTAAAAGGTGAAAACAAAGAAAGTATAATCCAAAAAAGAATTGGTATAATTATAATGTTGATGTCTGACGTTAAAAACGTAACTAACAAAAAACATACAAATAGCAAATCGATAATATACAGGACAGGTCTTAATAATTGTGTATAAAATCTATCATTCATAATAATCCTCTAATCTGTGTAGCAACTGATATTTATGCGGCAAATATAATTGAATCTACGTAATATAAATAAATTTGAGTATATATTTCAAATGCTAAAAAAAATGTATAAATCAATAACTTAACAAAACTTCCTTATAAAAAAAACCGATTCTTTAAATCGTCCGTTTACGTTATTACCATTAATAAAAACGCTTAGTTATTTAATACAATATTTAGAATACAGTGCTTCTAAATTTTTAATATTAGTTTCTAAATTAAAGTTTTGATTAAAAATCTCTAGCGACTTCTTTTGAAATTCTAATCTTTTAGACTCATTTTGAAATAATTCTATCGTTCTCTTGCTCATTAAACTAATATCATCTGCATCAACTAAAAATCCATTTTCACCATCAAAAACCAAATCTCTATTGCCGTCACAATCTGTTGCAATAATTGATTTAGATAAGGCTAGACTCTCAATAACCGCATATGGCAAGCCTTCGTATCTGGCCGTGGTAATATATAATTTAGATTTGGAAACGATATGAAAAATTCTCTCGCGTTCTGTCCACTCAATCAACGTAGTATTGGCTTCTAAATCGTATGCTTTTATTAAACGTTTTACATTTTCTGTATTGGGACTTACAACACCTATTCCCATAATTACCAAATGGATATTAGGAATCTCTTTTTTAACCCCCTTTAATACCTCAATCATCAACTCAATGTTTTTTTGATATGATGGTCTTCCAACAGTACAGATATATTCATCAGGAAGATTATAACTTGATATATCACTAAACTCAGGATCTAGCGTGATTGGAGAAATACAATTATTAAAAAGTGCCGTTTCAGATTTCTTATATTTTATTTCCTTAATACCTCTTTCTAATTCAGAATTAGATGAAGCCAACAAAATTGACTTTTTGTTTTTTAGAATCCTTTCTATTAACACTAGAAAACGGCGTTTAAAACTATTACTGGCACTTAAAAAAGAATAAGCCTGTGGAGTGTGCAAAACATTAATAGCGTTTAATAAAAAGCCTATTGTGTTTCCTACGAGTCCGCCTTTGGCACTATGAGCGTGAATTAAATCTGGTTTTTCTTTTCTAATTATTTTGTAAGCCTTAATAATTGACTTAAAATCTTTTAATACGTTTATATCTCGCTCTATAGGTATTTTATATTCCTTTACATAATTATTAGAATCATCTAAAAAGTTAGAATTATCTTTTGTACCATGAATTACAATATTCTCGAATTTTGAAGAGTCAATAGATTTTATTAGCACTCTCAAGGAGGTATCTACTCCACCTATTGAATGAAGAATATGTACAATTTTTTTTCTACTCATCTAATAAATTATCTTCTGATTTATTTGGGGTTAACACAATTAAAATTAGCGCGAACAAATATACTCCTATTTGTCTATGAAATAAATTTTCAATTAAAGCAAATAACACCAATACCAAAAGAATATTTAATTGATTAATATCCTTATTGTTTAACCTTATAAGGCTAAAAATTAAAAACAAAAAAATAGCTAACCCAATAAGTCCTTTACTTAACAATAAATCTAAATACTGATTATGTGTATTAAATCGCGTTTCAAGAAAATACGCTATACGCTCTTTTTTGGTCATCGAATTAATATAGCAGTTATTAAGGTTCTCTTGTGTCATACCAAAACCATCACCTATAAGTAGTTTATGCTCAGAACTATTCACTACATGCGAGAAAGCACAATTCCAAATGACATATCTGGGCTCCCATTCCCTTATTTTATAAAAGAAATCATTTTTCTTATCAACATATAAAAAGCGTTTAGCTAAATTATCATTGAATAAGAAAAACGCAGCAACTGTACCTAATATAAGTGCAACTGTAATTAGTGATTTTTTTAAATTAGTCTCATAAAAAACCTTTATCATAAATATTAATAAAACAGTTATAATTGCCATTCTAGAAACCACTAGAAACAGCATACAAGCACTTAATAACATATTAAACACAAGAAATAATCTATATTTCTTAGATACTTTAGACCATATTTTTAAAGAAAAAGCAATACTTAAAGAGTTAATAAATCCAAAATATAAGCGTTCTATAAATAGCAAATCATTAATATGTTGTCCTGATGCAATTTCAAACGCTCCAACTTCCGACGTATAATTTACAAGGCTAAATACAGAAATAAAATTACCTAAGGTTACTGATAGTATAAAGAACAACTGTATCTTAAAACTCTTTTTTATAGGGATCGATAAAACTAAAACTGCAATTGAAATAAACAGTTTTTTTATAACGTACATATCCTCTGAAATTGTACCTATAATTAAAGATGATAATACAGTAAAAAGTATTAATGCTATAACTATTATGTATACCTTATTTGCTAAGAGTTTTTTAATAAACTGTTTCTCAACAAAAGGAAGTAAGACAAATAATATTCCAATAAGAATATTTGGGACAGCTCTAATATCATCTTCAAACGGAATGGTAAACACCAATGCGTAAAACAGATAATGATATATTTTATGTAAGAACTTCAATTCAGTTTAAATTTTTTCTTCAATTCTGTTGTCACTTTTCTAGATACAAATAGCAATAGAATATTTCTAAATAATCCATAAATAGGATAGAAACCAAAGTGGAAATTATCTAAAATTATACGAATTCTATTAAACACTTGAAGCCTTCTTTTCTTTGTTGAAATGGAATTAGGATCAGAAACATAATACATTAATATTTCTGGGTAATTTTCAACCTTATAATGCTTAAGTGCTTTGAAAAAAAACGCATAATCCTGTGATGCTCTCCTGTACTTAAAAGGATAATTACCAACCTTGTCTAAAATTTTAGAATAGAATATTACTGATGGATTTAAAAACATACTATTTAAGTACATTTTTTTCTTTAACGTTTCATAATCTGTTGGGGGCTTTAATTCGTGTAAAAAATTTCCATGCTCATCAATAACATTTGCCCAAGTACCTATGAGTTTCACCTCTTTATTTTGGTCTAAATAATTAATTTGTTTAGAACATTTATCTTTCATAAAAATATCCCCACAATCAAAACGACCAATAAATTCATAGTTCTTATTTAAAGCTACTTCTAATCCACGATTTGCTGCGACGCCTACTCCTTTATTTTCTTTTAAATACTCAAAGTAAATTTTACCAGAATTATAAATTTGATTTAATCTTTCTTCATTTGGCTTATGCTCACTTCCATCATCAACTACAAGAATATCAATATCAATTTTCTCATTTATCGAGACCAATGATTCTTCTAACCCTTTAGGGTTATTGTAATGTGCCATTACAAGGATAATTCTACTTTGATTCATTAATTAATTGTTTGTTTTGTTTTATCATTACCATTATAATTGCTAAACATAACCAAAAACCGTAAACCCTAAATGTGTCTGTTTTTAACCAATTAAAAATATATCCTACCATTGAAATCATTAATATAAGAGGGATAACAGTGCTACCACTAGGGTTTTTAAACGTTTTATTGTAACACCACATTAAAATACTTATAAAAAAAGTAATTAATATAAAAAATCCTATAATTCCTGTTTCTGCTAAAATTCTAAGATATAAGTTAAATCCTGGTGGAAATGACGGATGATTTTCATTTAAATGTTTAAGTCTAAACTCCCAATTATCTTCGGTTGCCCATTTTGGGTATTTCTTTGTTGACTCAAAAGCCTGTAAGCCATATCCTGCACCTACGATTGGACTCTCTTTAAAAACCTCAAACATAGCTGTTTGTATCCCAAATCGAGTTTTATTAGATGTAGAATGTACACTGTCATCAATTTTAAAAGATGTTAATTCATCATAGACATATTCTACTGTGGATTTGAGAAAGAATGTTACAACTGCAGCACCAGCAAATACAGATACAAGAAATATTTTAGCAAATAAACTATTGAATTTTCTTTTTCTAATTAAAAAAAGAATAAAAACAAAAACTTGAATAATTATTATAAAAAATACAGCCCTTGATTCTGACAAAAAAGCAAAAAGAATGACAAATATTCCAGGTAAAAAACGCTTAAACCCTTTTCCTGTAAGTATGTAACTAAACATCCACCCTGCAATACTTAATAAATATGTTGCTAACGCTGGAGGTTCAAAAGTAACAGAGGAAATTCTGCGAGTCCATTTATCTATATTAACTGATGTAAAAGGAAAATAATCAAATAGGTGTAAAGTACTTCTTAATCCATCCATATGGAATTTAATGATTAAAAACTCTATACTACCATATACAACTACTATAACTAATGAATAAAGAAATATTGTTCTTATTTTAAGGATAATAGTCTTAAGATCAAACTTTTCAATAATATTATAGAAGGTTATAAACAGAATAATAGCTGAAATAAGTAAGGAAACAAATTGTCTTATAAAACGCTCAAAACCTGTTCTTTGCTTGTAATAATAGCCAAACATATCATAACTATTAAAAACTACAGAAAGTATAACCCAAAATATAAATAAAATTAGCAGCTGAAAAATAATATTATGATAAGGTATTTTTATTTTTCCTGTAGTAAATAATATTACCGAGCATAATAAAAAAAAAAGCACACAAGAATCTCTATTATATTCTCCTAAAACACCAAATATAGCAAAACCCTTAAATGAATTAAATGGAATAAAAAATACACCTAACAAAAAAATAACTAAAATTAGATTTTTTAGCTTAATTGCAATATTCATATTTGATTGTTAAGAATTCTAGTTTCATTAATATTTCTCTATAACTTTAAAAGTTATTTTACGCTTTTCCCTTATATTTTTCTTGATTTATAGCCTATGATCACTTTGCTACATATAAATTCAAAGTTAACTATTTTTTTTATCTACAATTTTAATCTTATGAAATAAATGTTTTTGTTTTATCCTGTCTATATATAATTAAAGTTGCTAGAATTTTCCAAATAATCATACTTACAACAGTTGATGAAGCAGCACCAATCATTCCGTACTTAGGGATATAAATAATGTTTAAAACAACATTGATTAATAAACCTAAAATAAGAATTCTTTGTAGTTTGTTTTGCTTACCCGTCATGTTCATATACACCCCTAATGGCCCCAATAAAAAATTAAAACATTGCCCGCCTAATAATATTAATAACGCACTCTGAGCAACAATATATTCCTTGCCAAATAAGCCTAAAATCCATTCTGAAAATAATGATAGTACAATTAATACTGGCAATGTTAAAACTAAAATAAGTCTATTACTATTTTGTAATAAGCTCCTTAACTTTTCAATACTGTTGCTAGAATAGAATTCAGCTATCTTTGGTCCTGCAATAATATTTATTGACAAAAGTGCTAATGTTGATATTGTTGATAATTTCACAGCTATAGCATAAAATGCAACGTTATCAAACGTACTATATTTAGCTAATAACAAAACATCAATACTCTGCATTAAAAAATAAGATAACGCACTTATAGCCATTGGATATGATTTTAAGAAAATAGTCTTATAACTTAAATTATCTATTTTAATCTCAAATTTCGATTTTAAAAATTTTCTGTAAATAATAATAAAAGAGACTAGAGCTAAACTTGCAAAACTCCACAAATAAGCATCAATTAAATAAGCTTCGTTTGAGTTATAAACTAAATAAACTGCTAAAAACAAAAATGGTAGGTGTCTAAAAATATTTCTAAACAACTCAGATAAAATAGTTTTATTTAAAGCTCTTAACATGTCTATATTTAAAAATGTAACAGCATAAAAAGACAGTACTAAAATAACTTTATTAAAAAGTAATGATGCTTTTGGCTTATTAAATAGTTCATTAATAAAATCATTAGGGATTAAACTGTTTAGTACCCAAAGTATACTGCTAGCAAGTAAAACGAGAGTAAGCATTTTAAAATAAGTGGCTCTCAAAGAGCCCATTGAATTTTGAGATTTAAAAAAACCTGAGTAATAAATTATAGATTGATCCATTCCTAAAACGGATAGCCCTCCAATTATCATTAAAAGAGTTCGGACAAAGTCATATTGTCCAACTAATTCTGGCGGAAAGTAATTGGTTAAAAATAGTGAAACAGCAAAAAGAAGCAAAACACCAAGAATTTTAATAAAAAGAACCTTTAAACTACTCCCTAAAAGACTAGAGTTTAATAGTTTTGAAGTGATAGAATTAAATTTCATAATCTAATGAAGGGGCAATCATTGATTTGTAAGTAAATAAATTTGTCTCTTTTTTAAAATAGCTTTTTACCATATTTCTTTATTCTTTAATGTAATAAATTAAGATTAGAGCTAGATAAAACCGACTTAATATCCGTAAAAATAATCTTTTATTTGATTTTCAAAAAATGTCATTACGTTTAAATGACTTAAAACTAAACCACTATAAGCAGAAAGTCGATAGACTTTTTAATATAATTAAAATTAGTAATATCTGATTACACGAATAAAAGCAGCGTATTTACCTATTTTTTTTGGGGTAAGTTAAAGTAAATTAATCAGAATTAAATAGTTCTATTATTCAATGACTATACGCTTGTAGGTATTCTTTAAATGATATTTTTTCTCTTTATCTCTAATAATATGAAAAACAGTATACGTACCCTTTTCTAATAAGTTTTTTGACAACTCTACCCGATATCCACTGTTTTTAAAATCTTTACCATACTTTTTAACCAACTTATAATCTTTTCTTTCTTTTATTTGATTTCCTGATACAATATAAACGAAATTAGTATTTTTCTTCAAGGCAACTACTTTATTTCCTGCCAAGTTAGAGACACCTTCTTTATGCATCCAGCCTTCCAAATTTATTGTTTGTACGCTTTCAGCAATAGTGACAACTTTACCCCCTTCTATATCTTTATAAAACTGACCATTTATTTTATTTACAGAGCCAATAAAGGTCTTAGCTTCTATAACTTTATTTGCGTTATAGAGTAAGTTTTCAGGTGTTGATAAGAATGTTTTTTTAAAGACATCACTTTCGTCTATGTTGTAGTTATTCATTAGATAATTTGCCAAAGTAGAACTTGTTTTAATTTGGCCTTTATAATTAGCATGTTGATTAGATGATACTTTTTCATTTACAACACAGGTGTAATCAAAACCTGAAACTTTCTTATTTATATCAAGAAAATCTATATTTTTATGTGCATTAGTAATTCGTTCAATTTCTTTGTTTACAACATCAAATCCTTCTTTAGTTTTATTGTAATAAGTTCTATATACAGGAACAGTGTAAAATAATATTTTAAAATCATGACTTATTGACAAATCAATAATCTTATTTATGTATTCCTCTTCATGTTTTGTAAGCTCCAAATTTTGAGTATTAAAGCTTTTTTCGTTAAATGCTTTAATGCTTGCCGAAGATAAATGCCAGTTTGTTTTTTTATTGTGGCTTCGTTCTTTAGCTGAAAAGCTAAATTTTGCTTGTAATGACTTAGACCACATTTCGCTATCTTGCCAATTGTTATGAAATCTAAACGCGTTAAACATATGAAACCATTTATTATCTGGATAAATACTTGAGATTTCTTGGTACTTAGCATTACCAAATCTTTTATTGTATTCCATTTTAAATGGTGAAGCCATTAAATTTCCACTTGAGTCTGCAATCTTATTATATCTCACTCCTTTATCAATAAGTGCCCAAGTTTCTATAGCAACAATTTGAGGAGATTGATATTGTAATGTTTCTAATAGGTTAAAGTAAATTTGAGCTATACTTATACCTGCTCCATTAATTTTTAATGAATTTGTCTTACACTTAGCATTTATAATATTTGCATCTACCCCTTTACCTTGGTGAGAATTACCTAAAAAGACCACACTTACAGACTCCCTATCCTCCTCATATAATGTTTGATACGAACTAACAGATGAGTGGTCATTATCTATGAAAAATGAATCGAAGTACAGTAACAAAAAAGCAAAAATAGCAACAAATATCAAAAGCTTTAAAATTAATTTTTTCATATGAAATTTCTAAAATTGAAAATAAATAAATTCCTGAATATTTCTATCACCATAAATACCAAAGAGCATTATTAATATTACAATACCTAAGTAAAATGACCATCTAAATAATGTTGATTGGTTATTTAAAAACTTTATACTGTTATGTTTTTTATGAAAGTATTCAAATGCAAATAACATTAAAATAGCTATTGTAATAACCTTAAATTCATTCGGTTTAAAACCTATTAAATAGGTTTCTTTTTTAAACATATCTCCTAAATTAAAATCACTAAAAAATCCCGAAACTATTTGAAGAGAATCACTTAGTGAGTTTGCTCTAAAAAATACCCATCCAAAACAAACAATAGTAAAAATAATGAAACCGAAGAAAAGATGATTTGAAAAATTGTTTTTGTCCAAACCTATTTTATTAAACAACCTTTTTCTAAATGTAAAGGTTCCTTTTTCTATTATAAGAATAATACCATGTATCGCTCCCCAAATAATAAACGTCATTGCAGCACCGTGCCATAAACCACTCACGACAAAAACAATAAAAAGATTTGCGTAAGTTCTGTACTTTCCTTTTTTACTTCCACCTAAAGGGATATATAAATAATCTCTAAACCAAGTTGATAACGATATGTGCCAACGCCTCCAAAACTCTGTAAGAGATTTAGAAATATATGGACTATCAAAATTCTTCATTAAATCAAAGCCCATTGTTCTCCCTAACCCAATAGCAATATCTGAGTACCCAGAAAAATCACAATAAATTTGAAATGCAAAGAGTACTGTTGCATAAATGTAGCCCACACCTCCATAATCATCTACATTATTATAAACCTGATTAACGTAAAGCGCAGCCCTATCTGCAATAACCATTTTCTTAAATAAACCAAAAGCCATAAGTAGAAGACCAGACTTTACAAGTTTGTAATTAAACGTATACGTTTTATAAAATTGAGGTAATAAATGAGATGCTCTTTCAATTGGACCAGCTACTAATTGTGGAAAAAACGACACAAATGCACTAAACGCAATAATATCGTTTGTAGGCTTTAACTGTTTTCTATAAATGTCTATGGTGTAGCTTAACGTTTGAAATGTATAGAAACTAATCCCTACAGGTAATATTATATTTAGTGTTGAAACTTCAAGTTCTTTACCAAACAACCGAAACGAATCTACAAATGATTCAATAAAAAAGTTGGTGTACTTAAAATAAACTAAAAACCCTAGATTGACCAATAAACTAACAAACAGTAATTGTTTTCGCTTCTTCTTGTTTTCTATTTTATGTATTTTTTTACCTACATAAAAATCTACTAAAGTACTTACCGCAATTAAAAATAAAAAACGCCAATCCCACCAACCATAAAAGGTATAACTAGCAACTAAAATTAGAACATTTCTTAAGGTAAGGTTTCTAGCTACAAGCCAATAGAGCGCAAAAACGATTGGGAAAAATATAGCAAAATCTAGCGAATTAAATAACATATAAAATAAGGTGGTTTCTTAATAAAATTATATTTATTAACCTTCTTATAGTAAAGTAACAAGACAGTATTTATAAAAAGAATACAATAATACTAATCTTAATAATTATAAAATAATGAATAGCTTTAATTTGTTATTAAGCTCCTCAATTATTTTTTATCAAATATTTTGTAATCATTTAAAGATTAGAAATGGCTTGTGTTAAACTAACTTTCCAGTTCGGAATTTTAAGATCTAATAGTTTACTTATTCTTTCAGTATGTAATACACTATACTTAGGTCGTACAGCGGGAGTTGGATAATCTATCGTTTCAATTTTATTGAGTGTAATAGAGCTATCACTTAGTTTAAAAATTTCTTTAGCAAAATCATACCAACTTACCACACCTTTATTACTGTAATGATAGACTCCATAGCTTGTACTTTTAGACTCAATAAGTCTTAGAATCATATCTGCTAAATCTCTTGCGTAAGTTGGACTTCCTACTTGGTCACCTACAACACCTATTTCATTGCGCTCTTTAGATAACCTCAACATGGTTTTTAAAAAATTGTTACCATATTCTGAGTACAACCACGATGTTCTAATTATAAAATAGTTTTCCAATACATTAGAAATGGCTTGTTCTCCTGCTAATTTCGTTTTACCATACACGCCTAAGGGGTTCGTAATATCATCTTCTAAATACGGTACTGTTGCTTTACCATCAAACACAAAATCTGTAGAGACATGAATTAAAGTGACATTAAATTTCTTACAAGATTCTGCTAATAGCTTTGCTCCTATATGATTTACCTTATCTGCTAACTCTATTGCTTCTTCAGCCTTATCTACAGCTGTATAAGCGGCACAATTAATACAATAGTCAAACGTATGGTCTTTAAGTGCATCTTCGATATTGGCTGTGTTTGTAATATCTAAATCAGATGACGATTTAAAAACAAATTGAATATTGGGATGTTTAACAGCCAAACTTTGAAAGCATTGTCCTAATTGACCGTCTTTCGCAGTCACAAGTACATGTATCATAATTTAGCGTCTTTTAAAGTCGGTAATATGAGGTCTTTTTCTGAAAGTATAAAATCTGAACTAGGCAGTTGCCAATTGATATTTAAATCTTTATCATTATATATGATGCCAGCTTCTGATGCTTTATGATAGTAATTATCACATTTGTAGCTAAAAATGGTTTCATCTTCTAAAACAATAAAACCATGTCCAAAACCCCTTGGTACAAATAATTGGGTTTTATTGTTTTCTGAAAGCTCTATAGAAATATGTTCCCCAAACGTTTTAGAACCTTCTCTGAGATCTACCGCAATATCTAATACAGCACCTTTAACAACTCTTACTAATTTGGCTTGCGCATACTCGCCTAATTGATAATGCAGGCCTCTAAGTACTCCTTTTGAAGATTTTGACTCATTATCTTGAACAAAATTTATATCTAAACCTAGCGCCTTACTAAAGGCTTTTTGGTTGTAATTTTCAACAAAATAACCACGTTTATCGGAAAATACTTGAGGTTCTATTATAAAACACCCTTTTAATTTGGTTTCTTTTACAATCATTTTATTCTGAGACTAAACTTAATAAGTGTTTTCCATAACCGCTTTTTGTTAATGGTTTCACCACTTTTATAAATTGTTTTTTATCAATATAACCCATGCTATATGCGGCTTCTTCTATCGAACCTATCTTTAAACCTTGACGTTCTTCTATAACTTGTACAAATTGAGATGCTTGCATTAAAGATTTAAAGGTACCTGTATCTAGCCACGCTGTGCCTTTATCTAATACACTAACTTTTAATTTTCCTTGGGTTAAATAGGTTTTATTAACGTCTGTTATCTCTAATTCTCCACGTTTACTAGGCTTTATATTTTTAGCGATGTCTACAACTGAGTTATCATAAAAATAAATACCTGGAACCGCATAATTTGATTTTGGTTTTTTAGGCTTCTCTTCAATAGAAACGGCTATGTCATTTTCATCAAACTCTACAACTCCGTATCGTTCGGGATCGTGCACATGATAAGCGTAAATAATACCTCCATCTGGATTATTATTTTGTTGCAATAAATCTGCTAAACCTGTACCATAAAAAATATTATCACCAAGAATTAATGCCACCTTATCATCTCCAATAAATTCTTCTCCAATAATAAAGGCTTCTGCTAATCCGTTTGGTGACTCTTGAACGGCATACTCAAAATTACAACCATAGGACTTTCCATCTCCTAACAGCTTTTTAAATAAAGGTAAATCTTGAGGTGTAGAAATAATTAAAATATCCTTTATACCAGACCACATCAAAGTAGAAATAGGATAATAAATCATGGGTTTATCATAAATAGGCATTAACTGCTTACTTACCGCCAAAGTTAATGGATGCAATCTTGTACCAGATCCTCCTGCTAAAATTATTCCTTTCATCCTCAGTCTATTTTTGAAAAATTACCATTCAGTTTAAAAAACTGAGTACTAATTCTATTCGTTTTTATATTTATTTAAGTACCACTCAATGGTTTTAACGATTCCTGTTTCAAAATTTTCATCAGCTTGCCAACCTAATTCTGTTTCAATTTTAGAGGCATCAATAGCATACCTAAAATCATGTCC
>Ga0209344_10002326_pt1 | contig 21443 bp, 15 predicted proteins | sample Cruoilmetagenom6_FD_187293 | JGI IMG/M metagenome (GOLD analysis project Ga0209344, IMG submission 187293) | Oil polluted marine microbial communities from Coal Oil Point, Santa Barbara, California, USA - Santa Barbara Oil Seep Sample 6 (SPAdes)... | ecosystem: Environmental > Aquatic > Marine... | reverse complement strand
AAGCCTTGATCTTTAGCCCCCTCTTTATCCATTGCTAATTTCATCTTGCTTAAGCTCATCATTCCTGCATTAACAGCAAACATATTGGTTGAGGGTGACCCAACAATAATGCATCCCATATAATTTTCAAAGGTTTTATACTTATCTTTGATTGAGCCGGGTATGTTAGTCCATTTTTCACATTGATATACCGTTGGTACCTTTTCTAACGGATCTTGACTATATAGGTTTGAACAACAACTAATCGCAAAAATTAGTAAAAGTACTATTCTCATTATGTTTACTTTGAGTTGCTATAAAGGTATAAAAATTTATAAATATCAGAGAATTTTCGGTTTTTATACCTTATCTCAATCTTCAAAATACATTCACATTCTACAGGGTTAGTACAAAACGTTTAACCCTGTTTTTAGCGATAATTGACTCCGCAGGAGCCTGAAGAATTAGGTTTAAAGGGAGCATGAGCTTAAAGTTGAAACTAAACTAAACACATTTTTTTGCGTGTAGTTAAACAGGTTACACAATCAACGTTTACAACTAATATATCTCTATCATTTTCCAATTGAAAAGAGTCATTGATGTAAATTTCTTGTTTATTTTTATTTTACGCGAAACTGCACGCTCTTCTGAGAATGATTAAATTAGGATACCAGTAGTGAAATCGGTACGCTTAATTCCTTAAAAAAATAACACCTTACTTCCCCTCTATCCAATTGGTAATACGCACATCCGTTGGAAGTGTTTTAGGGTCAATCACGTTAACCACTGTTCCTCTTTCGTCAATTAAGTATTTTTGAAAGTTCCAACCCACCTCAGAATCTTTAAATCCGTTTTTATCCTTTTGGGTTAGGAATTGATATACTGGGTGCATGTCATCCCCTTTAACAGAGATCTTTGCCATCATTGGAAAAGTAACGCCGTAATTTTGTTCACAAAATTCAGCGATCTCTTCATTAGAGCCTGGCTCTTGTTTTCCGAAATTATTGGCTGGAAACCCTACAATTACAAAATTCTGATCTTTATAGGTATCGTATAGTTTCTGCAATTCTTCGTATTGTGGCGTTAACCCACATTTTGACGCTGTGTTCACTACTAAGATTTTTTTCCCTTTTAGACTAGAAAAATCGAAATCTTGATCGGTGAGCGTTTTTACTTTAAATTGATAAATGTTCTCAACCATATGCTCATTGGTTTTTGGTGAAATTTGTTCTGAATAAACATCCTCTGAAACCGCAGGCCTTTTAGTGCTGTCTTTTTCTTTACAACCTACTAAAGCAAGTAGCATGCATATGAGTATTAAGTTTTTCATTGTATTTATTTTTTATAGTATTTCTTAAACTTTAGATAGGCTAAGATACTGAAAATTAAAGAGACAATTAACCAACCCCATATTTCATTTGGAATTGGTGCTGAATCTCCAACGGCATACGAATGCAGACCAGACAAGAGGTGATTTACCCCTAAATATGTCATTAGAATCGTTGCAAATGAGAATACGGCGATGATATTATAGGTCAATCTCCCACGTAGACCCGGAATAAGACGCATATGTAATACAAATGCGTAGACCATGATACTTACTAGTGCCCAGGTTTCTTTTGGGTCCCATCCCCAATACCTTCCCCAACTTTCATTCGCCCAAATACCGCCTAGGAAATTTCCTATGGTTAAAAGAATTAATCCCACCGTCATTGACATTTCGTTGATGATGGTGATTTCTTTAATGGCTAAATCAAGTTTATGTTTATTCTTTTTAGTAGTCGCGGTATACAACAATAAGGCAAGAAAACCAAGTATCATACTCAAGGTAAACGGGCCATAACTGGCTACGATAATAGCTACGTGAATCATCAACCAATATGAATCGAGTACGGGAACTAAGTTTCCGATAGATGGATCCATCCAATTCCAATGCGCAATCATTAAAATCATGGAAGTTACAAATGTGGTGGCCGCAATAGTTAGTGCAGATTTTCTTCCAAATAGTAAGCCAAATAACATGGTAGCCCAAGACACATAAATCATTGATTCATATCCATTACTCCATGGTGCATGTCCTGAAATATACCATCGAATTCCCAAACCAATGGTTTGATAGATAAATAAGAAAATAATGATTCCAGTACCTAATTTAACAAGGAAATTAATCGGTTTTGATTGACTGAAAATTTGCATAATTACAAATATCAGTAACAACGTACCCGCAGTCATGTATTGCCAAAACAAGCCTTTAAAAATATCGTATTTATTATACAAGACTTCTAACTCAATTTTACGATCACTAGGCATAACCTCGCCTCCAAATTTACGTTGATATTTGTGTATACTCTCTAAAAACTCATCAGCCCTACTATAGTCTCCCGTTTTTTTAGCATCTCTTAACGCCTGTTTATAAAGGGGAATAATACTGGTGGTGTACAGCGAGTCTGTACCGGTAAAGTTTGCCGAAGAGATCTCAGTGGCTGAATACCAGGTATTGTTCTCATCCCCTGCCAAAGGGAAAAATTTAAATATGGTGTTTTCAATAATCGCGCTATACAAGAGATTTAAACGATTAGAGACATTAATGACACTTTCCTCGTATTTTGTTTTAATAATTTTTGGAGCCGCCTCATCTACAATTTCCTTTAGCTTGTATTCTCCCGTTGGTTTAAACAAATCGGCCGCTCTAATATATTTTTGATCTACTGGTACCCCAATTAATTCGCGAAGTTTTGTGTTTTCTTTTTTGATGGTAATAAACGGTACAAACCACCATATTCTTGGATTAGTAACCATAGAAACGGCCACTTGATTGGCATCTAAATCCTCATAATGATCCTGTTTACTTACTTTTCTTAATAATTCTGAAGTGAAGGTGTTAATCGGTTTCATCCGTCCTCCAGCATCTTGAATAACTAGCCTACCAAACGCCTCAGCATGCTCTTTTGGCACTAGGTCTGCATGAAGGATAGAATCGAGTTCATGTGCATTACTCTCGCGATGATTTTGTGCATAACCCATCGTCATTCCTAAAAGAAGTAAACTAGTTAAGACCGATTTTTTGGCTTTTATTTTTTCTAAACGTTTGCGCAAATCTCCAAATCGAGTTCCTTTACCAAACGGAATCAAGCACAATCCTAAAAATAAAATTCCGTAACCAATATACGTGACCCAAGTACCCACAGCATCGTGATTAACAGACAGGTGCGTTTCCTCAATCCCATTTTCTATACGGTAACTCGATTGAAAAAATCGATATCCTTTATAATCAAGCACATGATTCATAAAAATTCTAAAATCAAACGTTTCAGCTGGGTCTATAACCGTCACTTCACTGGCGTATGATTTGGGACTATTAGAACCTGGATATCGCTCTAATTGAAAATCATTCAACTTAATTTTAAACGGTAATTTTATCTGTTTAGCCCCGTACGAAACCCTAAAATTTAATCCATTTAATTCAAATTCTTGAGGTGGTGAATTGGAATATTGATACCCGTATAAGACCACATTTTGCTTCTCATTACCACTCACAATTTCTACTTCTAATCGATCATCAGGATACATGTCCTTATCTCCATTAAAATATTCTTTTAATCCCCCCTTTACTATAGCCGGTATTACAAATTGCATCTCACCTATTTGATGAAGCGCACGCAGCGCTAAAGGTTGTACTGAATCTTTTACAACTGCCCCTTTGGCTTGTGTAGCCATTACTGTAAATTCGCCAGAAAATGGCGATTTCATTTTTAAAGTATCGTTTTCTGTGAAAATATTAATAGCGCCTTCAGTATACTTATCATAAGCAATTAACACATTATGAATATTACTTACAGTACCTTGTTCTACATAGTGATCATGTCTACTACCACTACTTGATTCAACAAAGTGAAGGTGGTTCTTTCCGTTTTCATCTTCAGCAAATTCTTCATATGCATTAGGTTGATAGCTCACATAATTAATTTGAATTGGTTTTCCTTTAAATTCAGAATGTACAGAAAAGTCATTTCCTCCACGCACAAAATTTAAAAATCTTGAAACTAAGGGTATAAATCGGTTGTTCTTTTCAATTTCATGGGAAAACAGAAAGTCGCGCTCAATTGGTAATTGTACATTGTCATCATCAACATACACAGATAAATAGGTTTTTTGCGATAGTAAAATATCACTTGTATCCTGTTCTATAATTGGCATAATCCCTTCATAACTAATATAACGAGAGATACCCGCTCCAACAATAATTAAAATGAAAGAAAGGTGAAATCCTAAAACGGCCCATTTTTCTTTTCGCCATAATCGATAACGGAAAATATTTCCGGCAAAGTTCACGCAAAAGATGATCATAATGAATTCAAACCAAAAGGTATTATAAACCAGGGCTTTGGCTGTTTGGGTTCCATAATCATTTTCTATAAATGTGGCAATTCCCATTGCTGCTGCAAAAAGTATAAACAAGACTCCGGTCAACCTTGTTGAAAAGAAGAAGTTAGCTAATTTTTTCATGAAGATATTCTCTGTAATTAAGCGCAGCGAAGTTAGTGAAAAAAGCCTGAGAACAGGAACTAAATCCCTTTTTATTACTCAAAAATTTGCCGTAAATTCGCTTCATGATATCTGTAGTTTTATTGGGTACTGGCAACGTTAGCACGCACCTCTTGGCCGCTTTTAATGCAGCCCAAAACGTACAAGTCGTTCAAGTTTATGGACGAAGCAAAGCTGCCCTACAACGGATGGCTAAAGACGTTCCATATACTAGCAACCTAAATGAATTAATGGAAGCAGCGGTGTATGTATTGGCTATTTCAGATGATCAAATTGCTGATGTTGCAAACCAGATCGGCAATAAAAATGCGCTTCTTGTACACACCTCAGGCACCCAACCCCTATCAGTATTAAAAAAGCACAGCAGACGCGGCATTTTTTATCCTTTGCAAACATTTAGTCCTGGTATGCAACTCAATTTTAACAAAATTCCAATGTGCCTTGAAGTAGCTAACCACAAAGATCGCCCACTGTTAGAAGACTTGGCAAGGGCCATATCTCAAAAAGTTTATTTTATGGACTCGCTTAAGCGAAAAAAAATACACCTCGCTGCGGTATTTGTCAATAATTTTACCAACCACCTTTACCACCTTGGAGAAGACATTTGTAATCGCAATGAATTACCCTTTGACATGCTTCATCCATTGATTGAAGAAACGGCTAAAAAAATTAAATCGATGCGACCCATTGAAGCGCAAACAGGTCCTGCTAGACGAAACGACCAACAAACCATTAAACAACAAGAATCTCAATTAGCTGAAATACCTTTAGAATTATACACGTTATTTACAGCCTCAATTAAAAAAACCTATGAGTAAAAGTTATAAAGAATTAATGCCACAAATCACCACGTTTATTTTTGATGTTGACGGGGTATTAACCAACGGTACGGTAACTGTATTTCCTAATGGAGATTTAATCCGACAAATGAATATTAAAGATGGGTACGCCATGAAAACAGCCATTGAACAAGGCTTTAACCTCTGTATTATTTCAGGTGGTACAAACGAAGCCGTAAAATCGCGATTAGCCGCATTGGGTATAAAAGACATTTATTTAGGTGCACATCAAAAAATGGATCAATTCAAAGCGTATCTAGCCGAAAAGAAGCTTTCACCTGAAGAGGTATTATATATGGGAGACGATATTCCTGATTATCCGGTCATGCAAAAAGTAGGGCTTGCCACTTGCCCCAAAGATGCCGTTGCTGAAATTCAATCCATCTCAGCTTATATCTCGCAAAAAAAAGGAGGTGCAGGCTGTGTTCGAGATGTCATCGAACAAGTGTTAAAAGTACAGGATAAATGGCAGGTGAATTACAACGCCCAAGTAGATTAAAATGTCGGTTAAAAAACGCATCTTAAACCTCCCATTCGTTGGATGGATTATGGGTTTGTTACAAAAATTAAAAGTCCCAGGCCTAGAGGGAATGTCTGTTTTTGACCTACTCAAAATGTATGTCATTGGAATTGTTCAAGGCGCACTTACCTCACGCGCTAGTGCCGTTGCTTTTAGTTTTTTTATGGCACTTTTCCCCTTTGCTCTTTTTATCCTTACCCTCATTCCATATGTTCCTATAGAAGGGTTTCAAGCAGGGTTTTTGGATTTCATATTTCAATCGCTCCCCCCCTCAACGTACGATGCCGTAAATACGGTTTTAACCGATATTACAAATAATCGCTATAGCGGCTTACTTTCTTTTGGATTTATACTATCAATTTTTTTAATGACCAATGGGGTGAATTCACTCTTTGGTGGATTTGAATACAGCTATCATCAGCTCTTGACTCGATCAGTACTTCGGCAATATTTCGTATCATTGGTGATTTCGCTTATCCTTGCTTTCCTACTATTTCTATGCGTGGGAATTCTTATTTATTTTGGATTTGCCATAGAAAATTTAAAAAGCAGAGGCTTTGTGTCTAATGATATATTATGGTTGCAGATTGGTCGGTATGGCATCCTGTGTATAATGCTCTATATTATTGTTGCCCTATTTTATTATTTTGGCACCAAGGAGGGGCGTAAACTCTCCTTCTTTTCTCCAGGGGCACTTTGGACAACGCTTTTGGTCATCGTTAACTTTAAAATATTTAGTATTTACATTCAGTATTTCGCACAGTACAATGAACTTTACGGCTCTATTGGCGCCTTATTAATCATCATGTTATTTATCTGGCTTAATTCTATTATTCTACTCTTGGGGTTTGAATTAAACGCCACTATCATCCGCTTTAAGCGAAATCTAGCGGCGCCTGAATTATTTGATGAAAGTCTAAAACCAGTGCATCCTGCACAGGCAGAATTAGACGAAGATGACTCCTAATTTTAGCTAGTTTTTAGAAATTTATTTTAACCCCTAAGCGATAATTTCTCCCCAAACTACTATACCCCACCAATTCGGTATAGGCTTCATTAAGAATATTGTTTGCCGAAAAGGCCACGCTTAAACGATTGGCAATTAGTTGATAATCGTACAATACATCTACGGTTGTAAAGGCCCCTAATTCAACATTGGTAAATGAGATGAAGTCCATATCTGTCCGTTCATCTACATATTGAAATCTCGCTCCTACATAGTGGCGTTCTGAAGGCGTGTAATGAAGGGCTGCATTAGCCTTGTGCTTTGGAAGTCGTACATTTTTCTCCGTTTTGTCTGTAAACGTATAATTGGCTGACAGCGCTACCCCTTTGGCAAGGTCCCAATTAACATCTACTTCAACACCTTCAACCCAAAAATCAGCAGCTATATTTTGATATTCGGCTGCGTAGGTCACCGGATCTATGGTGACATAATCAATAAAATCTTCTTCTTGCCTATTAAAATATACTGCCGATAGGCTCCAGGTTCGACTGTGATATCCCACCCCTCCTTCTAAAGTGGTGTTCGTTTCAGGTGTAAGATCTGAATTGGCCCCAAATGGGCCGTAAAGTTGTGATAAGGTAGGCGCTATAAATGAGGTGCTGTAGGATCCTAAAACCTTAATAAAACCATCCTTAAAATCGAAATGATATGAGGGGTTAATTGAATAGGTTACATGGGTACCATACGCATTGTGATTATTTAAGCGAGCACCAGCATTAAGATTTAATCCGAAATCAGCATTCCACACCACATTTATATAGGGATCAATGGTCTCGTCTGATACCTCATCCAAAAAATTCACTTCGTTTTTTCTATACGTTAGCCCTACAATACTGTGTACATTTTCATTCAAGCTATATTTGTTAAATACATCAGCAACCCAACTTTTGGCATCGTAGTTTGCCGGATAACTCGATTCAATAGCTCTACTGGTTTCATAATACGCCGTATTCAATTGTAGTGACCCGTTTTGATAGGTGTATTTTGGTGCAATACCCACGCTATATTGTGTGCTCGTTGATTGAAAATCGGCATCCTCAAGGGGAAAACTATTGTCAAAATCGGCCTTAAATCGATCAACTGCAGCATGGGCATCAAGGCTAAATTTAGAGGTGCTATACCCCACTTTTAGTGCCGCATTACTTCCTGAAAAATCATCCTTTTCTGTACCCGTTTCTACGGCCGACAGCCCTCCTAAAAAGCGTTGACTTGCATCTAGACGATAGGTGAATTTAGCCACAGAACCATTGACCCCAACGGCATTTTGAAATGATTCAATATGCCCTTTTTGATCTGCTGCGCTTTGATTGGTTCCGATACTTGAACTAAAATAACCGCTTGCAATGGCGCTTGATGCCTTTTTTGTATATACATTTATAACCGCAGTTGAAGCCGCATTACCATATAATGTACTGGCAGCGCCTTTTATAATCTCAACACGTTCAATTTGGTTAATATCTATTAAGCGCAAATCATAGTCATTTGCAATTTGAGAGGGGTCAGAAACAGGTATTCCATCAATCAAAACAAGTACCTGACGATTGGTACCTCCTCGCACATAGGTGCTTAGGTTTTGTCCGGCATTAGACCTACTTCCATTAATTTCAATCCCGCTTTTGGTATTGATAATTTCCGCTAAATTTCGGGTCTGATTATGTTCAAGTTCATCTGCTGTAATGAGAATGACATTTTTACCGGAATGTTGCGGTTTTAAGGGAAAGCGTGAATCTGTAATTACGACTTCCTCTAAGCGATGAACCTTTGTGGTGTCAAGTTGAAACTCTTGTGCAATAGCATTAATAGTACCTAATACCATTAATCCATTTAATAACCTTTTTTTCATTTTGTAAGGGTTTAATGATGAAATCCATCATAGGGTAGCATAGTTTTACGTCCTATGGGGATTAAAAATGGCGATCAGTAAAAAATAGGGAATACAAGTGTACTCGATACTCTTCCTCCGAAAGCGTTAACGATTTTGTCATTGGCAGGTCTCCTGGCTTGCGTCTGAAATACTTCCTTCCCATTCACATTTAAACAGTGGAGTTATACGGTACTTCAGCATCCATGTATACACGGATAAAGCTTACAGTTGCGGGGACAGCTCAGGATTATGTATTACCTGATTCCCTTTTAATTTAATTCTACAAAAGAATTAAAACCAAATGCGCGGCGAAAGTAAGCATTTATTTATAACCTTCACAACTGATATTTTCCTTTTTTCAAATACCTTTCAAAATGTAAATTGAATTAAAAATCGGTACCTTTGTCGACCTAAAAATTATCCGAATGCAATTCAATAAACTTCACTACCTCTGGCTTTTTGTTTTGATTTTTACCGCTTGTAAAAACCAAAACAACACTGAGGTAACGCAACGAAAATCGGCTACTATTCGCTATGCAAAGGGGTTTGACATTGAGCATTTTGAAGGGTATACCGAACTTCGAATAAACACCCCATATCCAAATGCCACCGAGGCTCTTCGTTATATTTTAGTCCCAAAAGATCAAGCTATTCCAGCCGCTGTTGCGGATAAACCTATTCTACGCACACCTGTTGAACGCGTTGTAGTAACCTCAACAACCCATGTGCCTATGCTGTCACTTTTAGGCCTAACAAATCGTCTCGTAGGTTTCCCAAACACCCAATATATTTCAACGGCAGAAGTTAGAGAACAAATTGAAAAAGGGACGATTACAGAACTAGGAAAAGAGGATGGCATTAATACAGAATTATTACTTGATTTACATCCTGAATTGGTAATTGGATTTTCAATGAACCAACGTAATAAGATGTTTGACAATATTGAAAAGTCAGGCATTCCCGTCATCCTCAATGGGGATTGGTTGGAAGAAACACCTTTAGGACGCGCAGAATGGTTAAAGTTTTTTGGCGTACTCTTTGGCAAAGATGAATTGGCTTCGAAACACTTCAATCACATTGTTAGTGAATACCTCGCTGCAAAAGAAATTGCGCGCGAAGCCACAACGCAACCTACCGTACTTTCTGGCGTTCAATTTAAGGATGTATGGAATCTCCCTGCCGGGGAAAGCTTTGTCGCACAATTTTTACGTGACGCAAACGCCAATTACCTTTGGCAGGACAGTCCTGGTAAAGGTAGTTTAGCGCTCAATTTTGAAGTCGTTTTTGATCGCGCGCAACACGCTGAATACTGGATTGCCCCTGGTCACTATACCAGTTTTGCACAATTGGCCTATGCGGATGAACACTATAAAGAATTTGATGCATTTAAACATAAAACCATCTTTAGCTTTACCATAAAAAAAGGCGCGAATGGCGGGGCAATCTATTACGAACAAGCCGCTATTCAACCGCACTTGGTTCTCAAGGATTTAATTCATTTATTTCATCCAACCTTATTACCCGGATATTCCATGACATTTATAGAACGTTTAAACGATTAAAGTGGTGGTTAAAAAATCATATACCCTTCCTTTGGTGTGGCTGATACTAAGCCTGGTAGTGGCTATGGGTATTAATTTGAGTCTAGGCTCCTTAGATATTCCATTTAGGGAATTAATCAGTGGATTGTTTGGGGCCGAGGTAAAATCATCCTACATCATCACTAATTACAGGTTACCAAAAGCTATTACGGCCATGATAGTTGGTGGTGGCTTGGCTATTTGTGGCCTCATGATGCAAACCTTGTTTAGAAATCCGCTAGCAGGCCCCTTTGTGCTTGGAGTGAGTTCGGGAGCAAGTTTAGGGGTTGCCCTTGTAGTAATGGGCGCAGGATTCTTTACCGCAAGTATCCCCCCGCTCTTACTTTCTAACCTCTCGCTATCTATTGCGGCAAGTTTAGGTGCTTTTGTTGTTATTACGGTGATCTTAACCGTCTCAAGAAACATTAAAAATACGATGTCAATATTAATTATTGGCCTCATGTTTGGTAGTTTTACCGCCGCCATCATTTCAGTCCTCGCCTATTTCTCAACTGCCGAAGAACTCCAGCAATACGTATTTTGGACCTTTGGTAGTTTAGGAAATCTAAGTTGGACAGAACTAGCCATTTTAAGCCTTTTCTTTGCGGTAAGTATACTCTTAATTTTGCCACAAATTAAATCGCTAAACAGCTTGTTATTAGGCGAAAATTATGCTAAAAGCTTGGGGGTCAATTTAAAGAAAACTAGAAACTATACGATGTTGGTAACAGGCCTACTGACTGGTGTAATTACAGCCTTTGTAGGGCCAATAGCTTTTATTGGCTTAGCCGTACCCCACCTGACTAAACTCGTTGTAAAAACTTCTGATCATGGGGTCTTAATTCCGGCAACCGCCTTAGGAGGAGCTACCTTAATGCTGGTTTGTGATACTATTGCGCAACTCCCAAATTCTGCATATACCCTTCCTATCAATGCGGTAACGTCTTTATTTGGTGCGCCTATTGTGATTTGGTTGTTGGTACGTAAACGAAAAATTTATTAGATGGATACCCCTAAACAACATACCATCACAACGTCAAATTTACAAATTGGCTACCGATCTAAAAAGAAAGATCTCCTTATTGCATCAGGCTTAAACCTATCCCTTGAAGGAGGAAAATTAGTGTGCTTATTGGGTAAAAATGGCATTGGTAAATCTACCCTATTAAGAACACTTAGTCATGTTCAACCGCGTTTGGGTGGAGAAATTTATATTGATCAACAGAAAATTGAGCACTGGACTGCCCCTGAACTCGCACAGAAAATAAGTACGGTGTTTACCGAACGAATTCCGGCAAACAATCTCTCCGTCTATGAATTAATTGCCTTAGGAAGACAACCATACACCAATTGGTTAGGAAAATTAAATGAAAGCGATCTACATTATATTAATTTAGCGATTAAACAAACCCAGTGTGAAGATCTACTTAGCAAAAAACATCATCAGTTAAGCGATGGGCAGTTACAAAAAGTCATGATTGCTAGAAGTTTAGCGCAAGACACCCCCATTATCACCTTAGACGAACCTACAGCGCATTTAGATATTCATCATAAAATTTCTCTTTTTATGCTCCTCAAGCGCTTAGCCAAAAAGATGAATAAAGCTATTTTAGTAAGTACACATGAGATTCATTACGCACTTGAAATGGCCGATGAACTTTGGTTAATGGATGAAAATGGACTTCAAACAGGGGCAACAAAAGACTTGGTTAAGGCTAAACAAATAGATCAATTATTTTCATCAGATCTAGTGAAATTTGACGCAATTAGCCGTCAATTTGTTTTCTCAAAAGATTAACCTATTTTTGACCTTAATAATAGTCCATGCAAACACTAAAAAGTAGTCGCTAATTGTACGCAGTTCTTGACATAGAAACCACCGGCGGGAAGTTTAATCACGAAGGGATCACAGAAATTGCGATACATCGATTTGATGGCGAAGATGTAGTAGATAGTTTTATCAGTTTAATTAATCCAGAACAAGCCATTCAGCCTTTTGTGGTTCAACTTACTGGAATTAATGATAAAATGCTGCGCAACGCTCCAAAGTTTTATGAAGTTGCCAAACGCATTTTAGAAATCACTCAAGATTGTATTATCGTAGCACATAATGCCGAGTTTGATTATCGGATGCTGCGTTTAGAATTTAAACGGTTAGGTTATACCTTTAAGCGCCCGTCTATTTGTACCGTGGTTTTAAGCAAAGCCCTTATACCCGGGCTAGCGTCGTATAAACTGGGAAAATTATGCCGAACCATGGGTATTCCAGTTACCGACCGACACCGAGCAAACGGAGATGCCTTGGCCACCACACAATTATTTCAATTGTTATTAGAGAAAGATACCAAGCGGATCATTGAAAAGCAAACTATTTTTTTAAACCCTGAAAAAACTTTATCAGAGCGTTTATCCGCTATTTTAACGCCCATCCCGCACGAGACAGGTGTCTATTTTATGGAGGATGATACAAAAAAACTACTGTATGTGGCCAGTAGTAAAAACATGTATAAAAGTGTCAACAAATTGTTTCTTTCAACAAATACCCTTGGAAAAAGACTACAAAAGCACACGCATCATGTTCGTTTTGAGCGAACCGGAAGTGACCTAATTGCGGCCTTAAAAGCGAACGAATTTGTGCTTCAATTAAAGCCTCCCTTTAACACCGATCCTAATCGCCCAAAATTTACCCATGGCTTAGTTCAAAAAACCGATACAAAAGGATATCGTCATTTGAGAATTATTAAGCGGGATCATCGAAGATCAATGTTAACCACCTTTACCAATTTCTCTCAAGCCAAACATTTTATTGAAGCCCTTCCTGAACGTTTCAATTTATCACCAGCGTTATTGCATTTAGAAGATCATTTTCCAAAAAAGACCATTACCAATGGTTTTAAAGAATCTCCAGACGAATACAATTTGAAGGTAGCCTTATGTTTAGAAAGCTTTAGTTTGGTAGAAAAAGACATACTTATTATTGATAAAGGACGAAATGCGAGAGAACGTAGTGCACTACTTATAGAAAATGGCCAATTCAAAGGCTTGTGTTATTTTAAGCTAAATTTTCAGATTAATGATAAGAAAATTTTAAGGGAGCTCATGACACCTATCACAGATACAAAAAACAACCAACACTTAATTCACAAATACTTACGCCAAAAAAATGCGCCAAAAATAATCCCACTTTAATATGAAAGCTCTCCTTCAATTTCTTAGCCTACTCATCTTAGGTACTTCCACACTTAATGCACAATACCGTGCAAATTACTCATTTGGGACATTAAGCCAAGAAGAAATGGCAATGCGTGTATATCCACAAGACTCTGCTGCTAATGCGGTATTCTTAAGTGAATATGGCCATACCATTTTTGTGGCGACCGAATTGCAAGGAATTATAATCAGAACTACCTATTACGCTAAAATTAAAATTTTTAATAAGGAGGGGCTTGATCATGCAACGGTTGAAGTACCCATCTACCACAAAGGCAATTCTTCTGAAAAAGTCAAAAATGTCAAAGCCATTACCCATAATGGTGGTCGCACTACCACCCTCTCTGATTCGAATATCTTTACTGAAAAATTGAGTGACTATTGGTCTTTGGTAAAGTTTACCATGCCCGATGTACAGGCGGGAAGTATTATTGAATATGAATATAGTTTAGAATCTCCTTACAATTTTAATTTTACGGGATGGGAATTTCAGGCTACCATTCCAAAATTATACAGTGAGTTTCATGCTGAAATTCCAGGAAACTATGTATATAATCGTCGCCTCGTTGGAACCTTACCTTTAAGTACCAATACCTCAGAAATAAAGAAAAAATGCTTTAGAATCCCAAGTGTTTCAGGAGAATCAGATTGCGAAGAGCTCACGTATGCTATGACCCATATCCCGTCGTTTATGGATGAGGATTATATGACGTCAAGAAAAAATTACCTTGCTGCTATTTCTTTTGAATTAGCTGAATTTAAAGGGTTTAGAGGAGAGCGCGAACGGTTTACCACCTCGTGGAAGGTATTGGATAAAGAATTTAAGTCAGAAAAGAGTATTGGTAAACAGCTTAAAAAAGTTGATTATATAAAAAAATCAATGCCAGATGAATTAGTATCGGGCCCCAACGATGTTGCTCATGCAAACCAAATCTACAGGTATATACAAAACCACTTTACGTGGAATCAAAAATACCGTCTTTTTCAAGATGTAACTATTAAAAAAGCATATGATGAACATATTGGTAATAGTACGGAAATAAATATTGCTTTAATCAATGCTTTGGATGCCGCAGGTTTTGATGCCCAATTAATGTTAAGCGCTACTCGCTCACAGGGATTTCCTACTAAACTACATCCTGTGATGAGCGATTTTAATTATGCCTTAGTCAAACTTGACATTGGTGACCAGACGTATTTGTTGGATGCGAGAGATAAGGAAATGCCTTTTGGTATGCTTCCGTATGAACTACTGAATGGTTATGGTAGGGTAATGGATTTTTCAAAGGGAAGCTATTGGTATGATATCGTACCCAATACACAAAATCAAATTAGAACCTACCTCAATATTGAACTCAATGATGAGGGTGATTTTACGGGTACCTTAACGGCGGGTAGAACAGGTTATATGGCCTATGATCAACGCCAAAAAATTAAAGAATTGGGGGAAGACTCCTATTTAAATGATTTTGAAGCCTCACGCGAAAACATGACGGTTATTGATTATGAAAATGAGCATCTATCTGACATAAACGAAGGTTTGACCGAGAAATTTAAAATTGAAATAGATACGGATTACGACGATAATCGGATTATTTTAAACCCATTCTTTTACAGTAAAATCTCGAAGAATCCGTTTAATTTAAATGAACGTACTTACCCCGTAGATTTTGGGTATCCTCGTACCAGTATCTTTACATTGAAGCTCACTATTCCCGAAGGACTCAAAGTAACGTCGAGTATTCCTACCGCAGGAATTAAGTTACCAAATAACGGGGGAATTTTTCAATTTAATATGACTCAAAAAGGCCAAGTCATCATTTTAAATGCCAAAATCAGTATTAGTCGTACCCTATTTGATCCTGTAGAATACCCATATCTTAAAGAATTCTACAATCAAATCATTAAAACTCACCAGAGTTTAATAACTTTAGAAAAAATATAATCCTTGTCAAATAGAAGTCAAATAAAATGGAAGGCTAAACTTCATGAAATTATTTATGAAGCAGATACGCGCGCTGGAAAAATATTTGATGGCGTATTGTTAATCTTTATTGTGGCTAGTATTTTACTTGTGATGTTAGAAAGTGTTAGCGCACTTAATGAAAAATATCACGACTTTTTTAATATTGCCGAATGGGTCATCACCATTCTTTTTAGTATTGAATATATTGGACGGGTTATTGTAGTAAAACGCCCATTAACCTATATATTTAGCTTTTATGGCGTAGTTGATTTACTCTCCACCATCCCCAAATACTTATCGTTAATATTTGTTGGTACACACGCCTTGGTAGCACTACGAGCCTTACGGTTGATGCGTATTTTTAGAATTTTAAAACTAGCCCGTTTTGTAAAAGAGTCAAATACGCTAATGAGAGCGATGCGGCAAAGCAGGGCTAAAATTTCTGTTTTTTTGTTTTTCATTATTATTCTAGCGGTTATTTTAGGTACCGTTATGTACTTGGTCGAGGCAAATCAAAACAGTGGATTTACAAGCATTCCCACCAGTGTATATTGGTCTATAGTAACCTTAACAACTGTGGGCTACGGCGACATAGCCCCTGTGACGGCCGTTGGGCAGTTTATTGCTTCTATCATTATGATTTTAGGGTACGGAATTATTGCCATCCCCACCGGAATAGTAACCGCCGAGTATGTTAAAAAAGAAAAAATTCACCTAAATACCCAATCGTGTCAAAAATGTAACACAGCACGCCATAGTGATGACGCTAACTTTTGTTATAAATGTGGGCATAATTTACATCTAGACCAATAACCATCCTACTTACAACTGCATGAAGGCGTTGACAAACAACCGACTAATAAGTATCATTGGCCCCACGGGTATTGGCAAAACAGCCTTAAGCATTGCCCTTGCCAAGCATTTTAATACGGAAATAATTTCGGCAGATTCGCGTCAATTTTATACGGAAATGCAGATTGGCACGGCGGTTCCCGAGCCTGCTGAATTAGCGGCTGCCCCGCACCATTTTATTCAGCACAAAAGCATTCATTCAGCGTATAGTGTTGGGGATTATGAACGTGATGCCTTAGCCTTACTCAATGTGCTTTTTACGGATAAAAACCCACTTATTTTGGTTGGAGGCAGCGGACTCTATGTCGCAGCCGTAGAAAAAGGTCTAGATAAGTTCCCCTCCATTGACCCAAGCATTCGACAAACCTTAAAAGAGCGAATTTCAACAGAAGGTATTCTTCCTTTACAAGCCCAATTAAAAGCATTAGATCCGCAGACGTATTCGCAAATTGATCTTGAAAATCCGCAACGTTTGATTCGTGCCTTGGAGGTCTGCATAGGCAGCGGACAACCCTATAGTTCGTTTTTAAAGAAAGATAAAACAATACGAAATTTTAAGACGATTAAAATTGGACTTACTGCAAGTCGGGAAATTATTTATGACCGCATTAACCTTCGTGTAGACCAAATGATTGCTAGCGGTTTGGTAGAGGAAGCTCGTGATCTTTATCCGTTTAAATCCTTAAACGCCTTGCAAACTGTTGGATATCGCGAATTGTTTAGGTATTTTGATGGGGAACTATCCTTGGACATGGCCGTAGAAGAAATTAAAAAAAATACACGTCGCTTTGCCAAACGCCAACTCACGTGGTATCGCAAAGACCCTGAGGTACATTGGTTTGCCTATGATAGCCCACTGACCAACATAATTCAAGCCACTGAAGCAGCCCTCGCAATGTAACCTTGAAATGGTTAAAGCGTGGGGTAAATAGTTTAACTTCGCAGCACATTACATTTATTCATTTCTTATGGACATTTCATCTTCGGTAATAAACCCATCTTGATTGCGATCTCTCCTATCAAAATTTTCTTTTAAATTTCCCTTTGCTTCCCCTTTTGAAATTTTTTTATCCTTATTTGCATCCATACGTTGAAGAATTGCTGTAAAATTAGGCGGTGTATTCGTATTAGCTGGTTGGGGGCGTTGTTGGGACCTATTGGGACGTTGCTGTGTTGAATTTCTTCCACCTCCAATTTTAAAATCATCACTTGGGGTGCCCATAAAGCATCTGCTTGCCGAAGGAAACTCATCGGAAACTACATAATAATATGTTCCCTCTGGGAATTCAGGTGTGACGCCAGTTCTTCCATTACACTCGTCTAAATCTCCATAATCTGCTTTATATTCATAGTCGCGCACATATTTCCCAGAGTACTTTCCATCAGGTGCCGAAATCCCATCTCCGGGCCGTTCACCTTGCCTCAATACATATGACGACTTTAATTGAATTACGCCGCTATTGGCGTCCATCACATCCTTATATCCCATTTTATAATACATTGGAAAACCATCAGCTGCCCAACCAACTAAGGTCATTTTTGATTTATCAAATGAAGCAACTAATCCTGTTGGTGTTCCATGGTAATGATATTCCCCATTGGGTTGTACATGGGCATTATTATAATCTTCCCCTAAATTGACTTCATCACTTAAAGGCTCAAGCGTCCATTCATAGTTGGGTTCATTGGTGGCTGCATGTCTAAAATATTCATTTGCTGACGGTTCAAATTTCACGCCATTTATGGCTACACCAAATACATAACTTGGCTTCCCTTTGTCAATTCCTCCATCATAAACATGCGTTTTTTGTTTCGCTAAGGTTGGTGTTAAGTCAATGGTATACTGCTTTTCTTGTTCCAAAATTTTATTGGGATTCCCTTGGGTTGGAAATTGGCCAACCGTGTGATTAGGAATCGCATTGGATGTTATGATTCGAACATCATGTGCTTTATCGGTTATGATTGATACGTTATTTTTAATGGCTAAGGTTTCTTTGGCTGAATTTTCTATTTTAGGTAGGTGTTCATTGCTGTGTGAATGTGTAATTCCGTCATGACTATGCACTTCCTCTTTATGCGGTATGACCATTAAATCATGTGCATATAACACGGTCCCAACATAGTGCTTTCTAATTTCCTCAGTAGTAGCCACTTCATCTACTTGGGTGAAATTAAAGTGGGTTAAGAGAAGATTTTTCACCTTGGCTTCTTGTGCCATTTGCGAACTTTCTGTTAAATTTACATGTGCTTTTTGTGTGGTTTTATTTCCTGTTCTTTTAGTTCCTTGTGGCATCTGTTTCTTGCTTCCTAAGGCAATAGCTCCCCCAGAATCCATAATTAAATAATCAGCATTGTTAGCTAGTTCGGGTAAGGTCTTAGAGTAGGTTAAATCACCAGAAATCACAATCGATCCCTCGCCTACATCAAAGCGATAGGCCAAGGAGGCAATGGTATGCTTGACTGGCACATAGGAAATCTTTATTTCCCCAATATAGAACGGAATGTTACCGGTTAAATTTTTGGCCGTATAATTAGCCTTCACCGAAGCTAAACTTCGTCCAGATTTTGACAGTCTATAGGCTATATCTTCTTCATAAATTTCACTAATTTTATCGATAATAGCGGTAGTTTGTTTGGGGCCAGCAATACATGTTTTGTTTCCACCCAACAACGACTGAATAAAAATAGGGGCAAACTCTTCATTGTGATCTAAGTGATGATGGGTAAATAAAAACCCGTCAATGTCTTTAATTTTAGTGTTATTCTTCTGCAGATTTGCTTGGGTGCCATTTCCCATGTCGACTAATATTTGCGTATTTTTATAGCGTATTAGGACAGAAGGCCCTGCACGTTCCGTATTAAATTTTGGTGAGCCAGATCCAATTATGGTCGCCGTTAACTGTGCATTATTATCTTGAGCCTTGAGTGAAATTGATACGAGAAATAAAATTAAAATAAAGTGCTTTTTCATTCGATAGATTTACTTCATAGACAGCGCAATATTAAAATGGTTTAATTTGGTTTTGAAGAAAAACCTATTGGTAAGGAGTTGATGAAGGGTAGCGTCAGAGATTCGTTTATAGCAGCGTTGCTAACCTTATAAAATTACCATTATTTTATAATTTCCGCTACAACATTACAAGCTAATCAAAACAACTTACCACCACGGCCACGTAGAGAAACATACTTACCACTGCCTCAAACGTTCACGGCCTCATGCTCTTTTTATTTTGTAAGGGCTGTTTAATAAATTTTTGGATTGTAGTTTTCGGGATACTTGCCCGTTTTTGTTTCATAAAAAGCTTCAATAACACGCATATCATGTTCAAAATTTCCTGAAAGAGAAAACACCTTTCCTACCCCAGCAATTTTATTTTTATAATCCAAAAACCCCAAGCTAATCGGAACCTTAGCATGGATGGCGATATGGTAAAATCCTGTTTTCCACTTTTCCACTCTTTTTCGTGTACCTTCTGCGGGAATCATTAAAATTAAATCATCTGTCGCATTGAATAAACTTACCGCAAAATCGACCATTTTTGTATTTTTCTGTCTATTTACCCCAATAGCGCCTAGCCAGCGAAAGAAATATCCATGAATTCCTTTGGTATAATTATCTTTAATTAAAAATTGTGCAGGTATTCCTTTTTTCCAATACACCGCTAAGGCGTATAACAAATCCCAATTAGACGTATGTGGTGCCGCAATCATAACCGTTTTACGCACTACGTATTCTGCTGGATAATCTGCTTTCCAACCACTTACCCACAACACAAAGTTCCCAATTATTTTTTTCATCAATACATGCTTAATTTGTGTAATAAATATCCTTTAATATGAACTCCATTTCCTTTTTAATGTCGGCGGTCTTTTTTGTATAATGGTTATTCATAAAGCTAAAGATCAGTATTTTTCCGGACTTGGCGCGGAGATAGCCACTTAAATTATAATTATTTGACAAGGATCCTGATTTAGCATATACAAATGGAGCCCCATCAATAGTGTACCAATTTGTTAAGGTTCCAGATTGTCCACCTACTGGAAAAAAGCTCAACAATTTATCTAAGGGTATCTCGCGATACATTTTAGTTAAGAGGTGTACCATATCTTCTGGAGAAAACAAATTATACCGTGAAAGTCCAGAACCATCTACCCACCGCGGCGGCTGCGGTAGGTCTGCCAAGTAGTTTTCTAAGACATAGGCGATTCCTTTTTGAACACTATAAATTCCTGTGGTCTCCTTGGCCACTTGAAGCATGAGCTGCTCCGCAATAAAATTATCACTCACCACCATCATTTGTTTGAGCAATTCATCATAGTGCATTCCATAAAAATAAGAAAAAGGATAGGCTTTGTTTGGAATTAGTACGACTTCTTTTTGAAGTCGTTCTTTTAACAATTCAACCACTACAGCATTAGACGTCCTAAAGGGTACCGTGGTTGAAAAATCACCTTGTTTGGGCCGATAAAAGGTATTTGTATAAAAATCACGCGTATATTGAATACTATCTACAACTTCAATGAAATTTGAAAAATACGCGGGTTCACTTTGCACGCTCCCTCCTTCTACCTTTATATTTACTAAATTACTATGCACTGGAAATAAACTTTTTTCGGGCATATAATACGTTTCAAAATCATCCCAAGACCATCCAGGACCGTACACCGGATCATCAATATGTGCATCAACCAGATAGATTGTATCTGTACTGTTTTTTAAAAAGGAATGCGTTTTTTCAGTATCAAAGCCATACCAAAAAGAGGGGTCGGCTGTTCCTTTTATAATAAGCGAATCGTTGGTTTGGTAGTAGGCTAAGCTTTTAACCGAGTCTTTAAACGTTCTGTAGGTACTGTAAAACGTAAATAATTTTGTGTTTGAAGCCGGAGTGAAATACTTTGCTCCATCATAATTTACAAGGGTTTTGTCTGTACTAGGATCATATAAAACAAAGCCTCTAAACGCAGGTTCAAGCCTGTCATTTTCTTTAAACGTAGTACGCAATTTCTGATTTGCACAGGCAGAAAGCAACAGCAGAAACAATACATAAATGCTCCCCTTGCGGAGGTTATTCTTCAAAATCA
>Ga0209344_10002324_pt1 | contig 21457 bp, 18 predicted proteins | sample Cruoilmetagenom6_FD_187293 | JGI IMG/M metagenome (GOLD analysis project Ga0209344, IMG submission 187293) | Oil polluted marine microbial communities from Coal Oil Point, Santa Barbara, California, USA - Santa Barbara Oil Seep Sample 6 (SPAdes)... | ecosystem: Environmental > Aquatic > Marine... | reverse complement strand
CTACGACGATAATTTCGGTCTCCTCAATTGCTGCCACGTCAGGGGCAGGCGGCGGCGGTGCTGCCGCAACGGCGATATCAGGTGCCGGACCTGCCGCTGGCAATCGTAGCTGTTGACCTGCCCTGATGCGGTGACTGCTACCCAGTCCGTTGAGTGCGACCAATGTCGAAACTCGAGTATCGTAGATCTCAGCGATCTGGGACAAAGTATCGCCTCGTGCCACTTTGTGAAACATGTCCGGCAATTGCTTGGCGAAAACAGCGTCGGCCGGCAAGCCGCCCACAATGTCGGCGAGCGACTTGCTCATCCCTGCCGCCGGATAGCGAAGCGCATAACCCTTGGGCAAGTACTTGCTTTCCTGCCACACCGTTTCCTGCAGCGCCGGATTGTGTTGCGCTAATTTCCGCGGCGAGATGCCCATCGCCGTAGCCATCCCGGAAACTGACACATAGCTTGCAAGTTCCGTGACCGAGTAATCAGTCGGCGCTTCGGCCTGGACACCCGGAAAATATTTCTCGACGTTTTGATCGACTTCTTTTGCGGCAAGAAACGCCACGTAGAAATTGCGCGAAGCAAAACCGAATGTTCGGCCATTGTATTTTCGCAGGATCTCGACATACGCCGTGTCGCCGTACTGACGCATCGCCCGGCGCACTCCACCGAGGCCATGATTATAGGCCGTAATTGCCATCGGCCAGTTTCCGGTGATCGAATAATTGTATGCCATGAGTTGGCCTGCTGCGCGCGTGGCCGTGAACGGGTCATTACGTTCATCGACGACGTGGTCGACTCGCATGAAACGTTGTCCTGTGCTGCGCGTGAATTGCCAGATGCCAGAAGCACCAACATGAGAGCGCGCTGCGGGATTGTAGGATGACTCGACGTGCGGCAGTGCGGCGATCTCAATAGGCACATTTAGCGCAGCAAACTCGGTGTTGACGTGGTTGCGCCAACGACCGGAGCGCTCCAGACCATCTTTAAACCTACCCCGTAGACCTTGTTGGTATCGAATTCGACTAACAGCGTCGCTTAAGGTCTTGTTGCTGACTCCCACCGGCCAGAGAGCGAGAACCCTCGCCTCCTCGGAACTCAGGTTGCTGCGCTTACCTGCCGCCAAAGACCGCAAGACAACTTGAAGCTGCTTGCGGCGCTTCTCGACGCGGCGTTGGCGCTCGCGACGTGACAGCTTCTCGGCTATCGCCATGCGCTCGTATACAACGCCAAGATGGCGATTGTCGTGCAGCACACCTTCGTCATTGCCGTAGGTCGTGAAGACATCGACCCAAAAGTCGACGTCCGGCTGCAACTCAGCGGGTTGTGGAAATGTCTCGTCCGCCTGCGAAAAAACGGAGAAAGTTAGAAAACTCAGTAATAAAATGGCTTTGGAGCTTGTCATTTATGCTAATTCAAGTTTCAATCGTAAATTGTTGATTACTTCACAGAAAAAACCCGTGAAAGACCGTAGTTTCGGGCCGATATGAGCCCCTTGTGCCGACAATCTGACACCTGCAGACGCGTTTGCCAATACCTGGCCGGTATTCTGCTGCTCGCGATTTGCAGTTCAGCTTTCGCTGGTGAGGCTGCTGTTGACCCGACGGACAATGGGGTCGACTTGCTTGAAGATTCGACCTTCGATCTCGATTCTCGTTCCAGCGAAACTTCCGCGGCAGCGGAACAACTCGTCGATCCAGAGTCAACTCGTGAGTATATGGGTCCGCTGGCCGATGCGGTCACGGATGCAGAGGGTCGTGCAGAACCCATGCGGATTCTCGGCGAGGAAATTCCACCGGGCAGCGCAGAACGCCTGTCCTGGTCGGCAACCGAGTTATTTGAGGGCGTTCCGGTATCAACACCTGTGCTCGTGGCCAACGGCATCGCACCCGGGCCAACCGTCTGCTTGATGGCCGCGGTTCATGGCGACGAACTTAATGGAATTGAGATGGTGCGGCGAGTTTTTCACGACATCGAACCCGATAAACTTTCCGGCGCGTTGATCGGTGTGCCAATCGTCAACGTACAGGGTTTCAGACGCGGCTCTCGGTATCTTCCCGACCGCAGAGATTTGAATCGCTATTTTCCTGGCAACCCGAACGGCAGCGCTGCTGCGCGAATCGCGCACGCACTATTCAATGACGTCATTACACACTGCGATGCGCTGGTTGATCTACATACTGGCTCTTTCGAACGTGCAAACCTCCCGCAGATTCGCGCTGATCTTCGCAATCCGGACGTACTAACCCTAACGCATGGTTTCGGTGCCATGGTGGTTCTGCACAGCAAACCCACTGTCGGTACTCTGCGATACGCAGCAACGAAGTCGGGCATCCCTGCCGTTACCGTCGAAGCTGGCGGTCCGTCACAGCTCGAGCTCGCTGAAGTTAAGCACGGCGTAAAGGGGCTTGAGACCTTACTAAATACGCTTGGCATGACACGACGCATGCGGCTCTGGGGTGACCCGGAACCTGTTTATTATCGTTCCTCGTGGGTTCGCGCCGATAACGGCGGCATTCTATTGGCCGATGTTTCGCTCGGCAGTTCAGTTCGAAAAGGCGACCTGCTTGGCTCGATTACGGACCCGATGAACAACGCTCGTACCGAACTGCGCTCGCCCTACTCGGGTCGCATCATCGGCATGGCTCGAAACCAGGTTGTGATGCCCGGCTTCGCCGCCTTCCATGTCGGCATCGAAACCGACGAGGTTTCAGCCATCGAAGAAAAGGTGGATGTCGCGCAAAAACCTGTCCATGGTGGTTACGTAGACGGCATGTCCGAGTAAACTGCGGTCGCTATGGCGACAGATCGAAAACCACTTCACACCTATTGGGCACCTAAATACTGGCCGACCTGGCTCGGCATGGGTCTGCTGCGTGTCGTTTGTTGGTTGCCGCACCGCGGTGCTCTGGGCGTTGGGCGTGCTATCGGGTCGCTAACCCACCGAATTGGTGGTTCTCGCCGCGCCATCGTGAGGCGCAATCTCGAGCTGTGTTTCCCTGAGCTTGACAGCGATTCCCGCAACCAACTCACGCGCGAACACTTTCAGGCGATGGGAATGATGCTGATCGAGATGGGCCTCGGACGTTGGGCCAGTGACGAGCATCTTGCTTCTATCACGACGATTAACGGTGTTGAGCACATTCAACAGGCGATCGCGGCTGGTCAGGGCGTCGTATTGCTTAGTGCCCATTTCACGACTCTTGAGATCAGCGGCCGCGTACTCGCAATGCACGCGCCATTTGACGCGGTATTTCGAAGAAATCGCAGCGACTTCATCACCGAATTGCAACGCAGTGGACGCGAGCGGTCGGCGGACGAAACGATAGAGAAGCGTGACATAAAGAAGATGGTTCGCAGCCTGCGTAGCGGACGGGCTGTCTGGTATGCCCCTGATCAGAGCTACAGCCGCAAGGGCGCTGAAGTTATCGAATTCATGGGCATTCCCGCGATGCATACAACGGCGACATCGACACTCGCGCGACTAGGGAAGGCGGCGACAGTAGCGTTCTTTCCACGGCGATTGCAGGACGGAACCTATGAGCTTACGCTGCTGCCCGCCTTTGATAACTTTCCGAGCGGTGACCCGATCGCCGATACTCAACGCTACAATCAGGTACTTGAGAAACACATCCGCCAGTGCCCCGAGCAGTACTTCTGGATACACCGAAAATTTAAGGATCTGCCGGACGGCTATCCCGAGTATTACGCCGATTTGGACGCGTTGAAGTAACCCTCAAGCAACTGCTCCCAGTTACGCTCGCTGAAATGCAGGGTTGGATCGAGCCCTAAGACTTTCTGCAGAGAACGGTGCAGTCGGCTAAGCGTTTCCTGCTGCCATGGGCCCGGCGGCTTGAGCGAGCCTTTGTCAAAATCGAGCATCCAGATGTCTCCCTCCTGATCAACCTGTACGTTATAGGCGTTCATGTCGGCGTGATAAACGCCCGCCTCATGGAACTTCCAGATGGATCCGCCAACGGCTTGCCAAAAGGCCTCGTCGCGTGGACTCGCTGCAATGTACTGCGACAGTGACACGACGCCTGGAATTCTCACGGTAATCAGATCCGCAGTATAAAATGTACCTCGGCGGCAGAAACGCGCAGCGGCGGGTCGCGGTACATTCATGTTGTTTGCAGCAAGCTTGTCGAGTAAACGCCACTCCATGAAGGAACGGGTCAGATCTTCGCCGGAAAAAATATAGGTGTCGCGCACGAGCTTGCCAAGCAGGCCGCCGCGCATATAGTGCCGCAACACGAACTGTCGTGGAATATTGCCGATGTACATCGTGTTGCCGCGCCCACCCGAACGCAGCGATCCAGTCAGAACCTCCGCGTGCAACCAGCCTTCGGCCGTGAAACGCTGGTCCGAAATTTGGTTGATAATCGCCTTATCGTATAGGATGGCGCCGTTCTTGGTTCTCTCGACGGTTTCGGTCAACGGGTCCGTCCTTTTCTATTGTCAGATCTAAATCTAGATTCGCAACCAAAAGAGATATGTGTCATTCGCCTCTCGGCGATCGGTGACACCTGTCACGCGCTGGCTGTCGTTCGTCGCATTCAGGATAATTGGCCGTCGGCCAACATAACCTGGATTATCGGCAAGACTGAAGCAATGCTCTTGGACGATATTCCTGATGTCGAGTTTATCATCTTCGATAAATCCAAAGGCCGTCACGCGTACAAAGATGTGCAAAAAAACCTCACCGGCAAGACCTTCGACATTGCGCTGTGCATGCATGCTTCTGTGCGTGCCAATTTCCTTTACCGAAAATTGAAGGCGCCGATACGTTTGGGCTTCGACCGCAAGCGCGCCAAGGACTTTCAGTGGCTATTTACGAACCGGAGAATTGCCGCGACGCACGGCGAACATGCACTTGAGGCAATGATGTCGTTCGCATCAACTATCGGCGCAGATCCGCAAGCCATTCGTTGGGACATTCCGCTTGATGACGCTGCACGTCGCTTTGCTGCCGACCGGCGGACACCCGGCAGGCCGCTGGTCGTCATCAGTCCCTGCAGCAGCGATCGTAGCCGGAATTTCCGTAACTGGAGCATCGAAAACTATGCATCGGCGATTCAGCATCTGAACAAGAAAAACTGTCGAGTCGTGCTAACGGGTCGTCCGAGCGAGTTGGAGGTCGAGTACGGCGCTGCGCTTTCAGAGCAAGGCCTTGCCGAGAACCTTGTTGGTAGCACTTCACTGAAACAACTGGCAGCGTTGATCAACGAGGCGGACCTGGTCATCTGCCCTGATTCAGGAGCCGCACATATCGCAACGGCATTCAGTACACCTGTTTTGGGTCTGTACGCGTCGACCAACCCCGATCGAACTGGCCCATACGCGTCGCGCGAGCTGACCGTTAATCGATACCCGGAAGCGGCCGAGAAATATCTTGGCAAGCAGGCCGATCAGTTGCGCTGGGGACAGCGAGTTCGCCACCCGGAGGCGATGAACTTGATCACCGCGGCGGATGTCATCGACAAGATCGATAGCTTTCTGGACCTCGACACGATGCCGGAGCATTCCGAGTGAAGCTTTCGATCGTAACAGTGAACTACAAGTCCTGGGGACATCTCGAGGCAGCAATTGACGGAATGTCCAACAACTTCCCTGTGGATTGGGAGTTCATAATTGTCGACAACGAATCAACTCCTCAGGACCTCGAACCCTTCGCAGAACGTTATCCCTGGGTCACTTTCATCGCGAAACACACGAACAGTGGATTCGGATTCGGCAGCAACGTTGGCGCCGCTGCGGCCAGCGGCGAACAACTACTTTTCATGAATCCCGACGTCATCGCTACGCCCGCCGAGATCCATGAACTCATACAAATAAAAGCTAGGCACAAAGTTAGCATTATCGCCCCGCGACAAGTCTCGGCCACCGGCAAAGTACAGAAGGTTTTCGACAGTTTTCCGAATCTGCTAAATCAGAGTAAGACGCTAAAAGCACTCTTGCGCATATTGATGCCAAAGGTGTTCTTGGATCCACGGGCTCACTACGAAGAACTGACCTATTGTGATTGGGTGACCGGCGCAGTGCTCTTGATCGACCGAGACGATTTCGCCGCAATTGACGGCTGGTCTGAAGACTACTGGATGTATAGTGAAGATACTGATCTATGCTACAAGGCGAACAACATCGGCCTCAACGTCGCTTACACACCGGATGTTGAAGTAATACACGCACATGGCGGTTCAAGTCGCCAAAGCGCCGAGGTGAAATCAATGACCAAGCTCGAAGTCATCATTTCCAAGCATGTATATACGAATCGTCACACACGCGGACTCGAGCGTTGGCTAACCCACTCGCTGATTATCTTGCTACGCATACCGATGTTGCTGATCGCCGGACTACTGAATTTTCTTACGCTACGACGTATTCCGTTGCTGCGAGTACGTAACGGCATTCTCCTTGGATTGATGTCTTATTACCGCGGTGCCATCAACTCCGGCTCTTGGCTGAGCCCCCGTGCTATCGCGAATCAGTCATCGGCCAACTAGTTTTCGGCACCCGTCATTTGGTATGACGCACCACAGTACGGACATATAGCTTCGCCAGTCTCTTCCACCGGTAAGAACACCTTTGGATGTGAATTCCACAAATACATGCCCGGCATCGGACAACTGAGTGGCAAATCTTTCGTTCGAACTGAATAGGTGTTCTGCGCGTTGGCCGGAATCAAATTCTGGTCGACCGTTCCTGCTTTTGCTGCCACGATTATCTCTTTCGATTTACTGACTGGAGCGCGGATTATAGGCATTGCCGCGACTCGCGGCCATATCAATCAAGCCAGTCCCGCCAAATGGCGGTCACAAATTCACGTTCCGATACGAATTCATCAGCAGCGCTGCGGGCCTTCCGGCCATCCAGAACCCGGCGGTGCACGTACAGGCGATAGCGACGGTATATCCTCTGCAGGCGCTCGCCCACTTCTTTGTGAATGATACCGGCCGCCACCAATGCGTCCAGTTGGCGAATATTGTCGGAAAAAAACAGCACGGCAGGGCGCTCGCCAGCCTCCTGCAAGACAATGAACTGCACTAGAAATTCGATATCACCGATACCGCCGATGCCATTCTTAAGGTCGAATGTCGTTGCATCGCTACAATCGAGTTTCTTGCGCATCTTCTTGCGCATGCCAATGACATCGTCACGGAGCTTATCCCGGCGAACCCGGCGCGATAGTGTCTCCGTGCGGATTCGCTCGAATTGAGCGGCGATTCTTTCGCTGCCCGCGACAGCTCGTGCCCGTAGTAGCGCCTGATGCTCCCAAGTCCAGGCATTTTCTTCCTGATAGCGCTCAAAAGCGTCGGTACTTGTGACCAGTAATCCGGAGGTCCCATCGGGTCGTAATCGAGTATCGATCTCGTAAAGTTCGCCGGATCCCGTTTGGGTTGTCAGGAAATGCACAAGTCGACGCACTAACCGGCCGAAGAACACTGTATTGACCAGTGGTTTCTCACCATCGGTCAATTGACTATCGCCTTTGGAGTCGTGTAGAAAAACGATGTCAAGATCTGAACCATACGAGAGCTCGAGCCCGCCCAGCTTGCCGTAGCCGATAATTCCGAACCCGGCCTCATACTCAATCCCGCCCTGCCTGTAACGCGGTACGCCATGACGCTGTACTAGATCATCCCAGGCAACTTGTAGCGCCTCGTCCAGCACAACCTCTGCCAGCCAGGTAAGGCCATCGCTAACCTTCATGATCGGCAGCGTGCCGTTGAAGTCACCCACGGCAATGCGGAACATTGCCGCACGCTGGAATTGCGCGATCATGCGCATACGCTCCTCGCTGTCGCTTGCGCCTTCAGCGGCGAGTTTTTGCTGCAACTCCTCCGCCAAATCGGCTTTCGTCACGCCTTCCGAATAGATCCTGGGGTCCAGTAATTCGTCGAGCAGGACCGGGTAGCGGGCAATCTGATCTGCGATGTACTGACTTCGGGCACACAAATCCACGAGCCGCGAAAGCGCGTGCGGGTTCTCGTTTAGCAAAGCAAGATAGGCGCTGCGGCGTAGAATGCCCTCGGTCACGGCAAGCGCTCGGGGCAAGGCCGACAACGGCCGTTCTGACGCCACGACCCGCTCGATTAATTCGGGCATGAAACGCCGCAATCGGCCGCGAGATACTGTGTCGACTTTCTGCGCGGTCGCTGACGACGCGAACGCTATGACTTTTTCGGCCACAGCGACCGCATCTTCGCCTGTCGCATCGCGAAGCGCCTCTGTCCACTGCTCCTCTGTCGCATGTGATTTCCACAACTGACTGAAATTCTGTGACGCTGGCCGAGCTTCGCTCTTCCCACGAACCGCGATCGCGTCAAATTGATCCGAGATGGCATTGCGCTGTTTGTCCAGCTCGGCCAACAACGACGGCCAATCTGCATAGGCCATTGCGAAGCGCAATCGCTCCCGATCGACTTCGCCTTCGGGAAGGTCATGTGTCTGTTCGTCGCGAATAGCCTGGATGAAATTCTCAACTCGCCGAAGAAAACGGTAGGCGAGCAGAATTGCGCCGGCATCGGACGCGCTCAGCCCCCGCGCACTTACAAGAAGCGGCACGACCGTCTGCAATTCGCTGCTCTGCAATTCGGGCTCGCTGCCGCCGCGAACCAGCTGCAGCGCCTGCACGATGAACTCAGCCTCGCGGATTCCACCCGGCCCAAGCTTGACGTTGTTTGCCAGCTCGCGGCGTCGGACCTCAGCAGCGATCAGACCCTGCATTTCCCGTACGGATTCAAAGACTCCGTAGTCAAGGTAACGCCGATACACAAACGGCCTGATCAGATTCGACTGAATGTCGTCCGCTATATCCGCGGGCGGCTGCAAGCCAACGATCCTCGCTTTCACATAGGCATACCGCTCCCAGTCTCGCCCGTGTTGCAAGAGATACGACTCCAGCGCTGCGAAGCTAACAACAGGCGGGCCACTGTCACCGAACGGTCGCAGTCGAGTGTCGATCCGAAACGCGAATCCGTCAACGGTGACCTCATCGATAAGCGCAATAATTTGCCGCGAAAGCCGGGCGAAGTATTCATGCGCACTGAGTGTCCGGCTGCCGTCAGTCTCACCGTCCTCGGAATAGCAAAAGATGATGTCAATATCCGACGAGAAATTCAGCTCACGGCCACCGAGCTTTCCCATGCCAAGAATGACCAGTGGCACTTCGTCACCCGCAGTATTCCTGACGCGGCCGAAGCGAGGCTGCATTTGCGCTTGTGCGTATTGGGTTGCGACCGCCAGAAGCTGATCCGCCAGCAACGACAGCTGCTGCAGCGTTTCATCCAGATCGGCCTGCTGCTGCACTTCGCGCCAGAGAATTCGCAACATCTGCCGGTTTCTAGTTTTTCGAATTCTGGATTTGACCAACGTGACTTCCGCATCACGTTCTGCGATATCACCGATGTCGGTTGCCGCACTTGCCAAGTCTGGCAAGTCGCAGAATCCTGCAACGTTTTCAATGAACCACGAAAAATCACGCAGCAATACCCTCCCGGCAAACTCACTACACGCAAGCAGCCGAGCGACCGGAGCCAGGTATTCCTCTGGCACGACGTCACCCTGACCCGCCAGACGCTCGAACCAGACTACAACGCCTGGCTGCAGTTTCTCAGGCAGATCGGCAATGCATGATTCAAGGTTGTATCCCATGACTGGAGTCTAACTAACCGGATGCAGCATTTCTCTGGCAGTATCGTGGCATGGGTAATAAACACCTGCTGATCGTCTCGCACTCGCAGTCCGGCTCAACCACTCGGATGGCTGAAGCAGTCGTCGAAGGGGCTACAGGCGAGGATGTCGGCGGTGTCGATGTCCGCCATAAGTCAGCGCTTGACGCTACTAGTGATGACCTCCTGTGGTGCGATGCTTTCATCCTTGGTACACCGGAGAACTTCGGCTACATGAGCGGTGCGATGAAACACTTCCTGGATAGCACCTTCTACGAGTGCGAGGGCAAGATGGATGGCAGGGCATTCGCATTGTTCGTTCGCGCGGGCAATGACGGTCACGGAGCAATCGCTAGTATTCGGCGCATACTCAAAGGTCTCGCGGTCAAAGAAGTGCAGGATCCGGTGCTAATTGTCGGCGAGTTTGACATGACGCGGCTCGACGAATGTGAGGAGCTTGGGTTGACGCTGGCGGCAGGCCTTGAGGCTGGTATCTTCTGAGGAATTACTAAGCCGACTCGGCTGCGGGGGCGATCTCGTTCATCTCAGACAGCACGGACTCGAGCGTGATTGGCTTGCCGACGAAATGCCCCTGAGCATAGTTGACACCGAGTTTCGTAACGAGCTTGCGGGCCGCATCAGACTCAACGTACTCGGCGACCGTCTGCAATTCCATGACTTTCGCGACTTGGGTAATCGCCGCCACCATCGATTCGGAAATTCTGTTTTCAGTTATGTCTCGGATAAATCCACCGTCGATCTTCAAGGTATCGACATTGAAGTTTTTCAGATAGGCGAATGAGCTCAATCCGGCACCGAAATCATCCAGAGATATCTGACAGCCTCGTTCCTTAAGGCGATCGATAAAGGACTGCGCCTTCTTCAGGTTCGACACCGCAGCTGACTCCGTGATCTCGAAACACAGCAATTCTGGCGGCAAGCCACTTCGATCAATCTCTTCTTCTATGAACTCGAGGAAATCGTTATCTCCGATCGATTGCCCTGAAAGGTTCATCGCGAAAATCGCCGCCTGATCAACGACGGCGTCTTTGAATTCCGCGAGCATGGCAATGGAGGTAGATACAACCCACCTGTCGATCTGCGGCATCATTCGGTAGCGTTCCGCGGCTGAAAACAGCGCACCTGTCTCAACGCGCCCACCTTCACCGTTTTGCATACGCAACAATACTTCGAATCGTGCTGGTGCAAGATCATCTGACAAGCTGGTAATAGGCTGTGCCAGCAACTCGAAATTGCTGCCGTCCAGGGCCCGTTGAATCTCGGCTACCAACTGCATGTCGTCATAGCGGCGCACAACGCTGCGATTGTTCTCGTCATATATTTCAATGCGATCGCAACCCTGTTCTCTGGCTGCTTCGCAAGCCATGCGTGCGGTGGTCAGTGCGCTGCCTTCATCACCACTGTATCGGTCGTATTCCGCTATGCCAATGCTCATGGTAACTTGCAGCGACTTGTCACCTTCGAGATAGCGCAAGGCGGAGGCTCTATCGCGGACTCTGTTCGCATAATCAAGGGCCACGTCGGAATTCGCATGCGTCAGCAGCATACAGAAATCATCGCCGGTCAGGCGTGACAAGACCGCGCTCTTGGGCAGGTCCTCTTCCAGCAAGCGGGCAAACGTCAGGATAACCTCGTCGCCGGCCTTGCGGCTGAAGGTGTCGTTGACGAGCTGCAGATTATCTAAATCGAAGTAAATAATCTGATGTGTGTCTGCGTCGGACTTCAACGTTGAATAGGATTCGTGCAACTGGGCTTCGAATCCAGATCGACTCATGAGCCCTGTCATCGAGTCGAAGGACTGTTCGATCACGTACTCGATCTTGCGGCCGATATGCGACATGAACCGACGATCACTATTGCTGAATTTGCTGTGGTCGACGCGACCCAGTTGCGCCAGTACACCCTCGACATTGCCTTGATTATCGAGCACTGGGCAAAGCAGAGCCTGATAGCCAGAAGCTGCGGCGCCAACTTCCTCATTCGCCGGTATTTCGAAGACCAGAGGTTTTCGCTGGCCGTCCAGTTTGGGCATTAGCTGATCTACAAGATAGCGGTCCAGCACTTTGCGATTGACGTTCTTCCATGTGGAGTGTGTTGCACTGATTCGAATTCGCTTTGATGGAATCAGCAATACACTGTAGTTAATACCCAGATATCGTCCGCTGCGGCCAACCAAGTGTGCCAAGCCGGAATGACGCCCTGCCGCGTCATGAATTTTCTCGTCCACCCCGTAGACAAACTCCAGTTCTTTCTTGGCCGCTGCAGCTCTTTTCTCGAGCTTGCGAACGTCTCGGGAAACACGCAGGCTTTCGCCGATCATCTCAACAGCGGGATCGAGAATACTCTTGAGCATGCTGGCGTTGAACGACGAAGACTTGCCGTCATTCTTTGAGAATAGCGCGATGAGAACTCCATCAACTCTAGCACTCTCATCAACGACCGGTAGTGCCAAAACTGTCCGACCAGAAGCCAGCGTCCGCCGCAATGTGTCATCGCTAGCGATCAACTCCTGCAGGATTTCATTCGGCAGATCGGCGACGAAATTGTCGATCTCGTAGTCTTCGACGCTATCGCTGGACCAGACACAATCCCTCTTACGGTCGTAATAGCAAAAAACCTGCGCGCGCGGCACGAGCGAGTGCAGCAAGCCGCCGGCCTTGCTGATATTTCGTTCCGTTATAAGTGCGCGAATGTCGGCTGCCAATCTGGTCTCGGGTCAGGATTTCATTGAATCAATGACCCACGATGCCAGCGGCAGAGTATCTACGCTGTGACTTATGTCTCAGCTGCAACTGTTCTAGCCCTTATTTTCAGCCATTTACGCGCTCTTTGGACCATGTACTCATAAACTCTCGAGCCACTCATCGTCCGAGCCCTCATTGACGCCTTCGAACAACGGCGTGCTCAGGTAACGCTCTCCGGTATCTGGCAGCATGGCGAGGATCACCGAGCCTTCGGGCGCCTCCTCAGCAGTCGCTAATGCGCCGGCCAATGTTGCACCGGACGAGATACCGGTGAATATGCCCTCATTGGCTGCCAATGCTCTTGAGACTTCGATCGATCGATCGTCGGAAACAGTCAGCAGCTTATCGAAGATCTCGCGATTCAAGACGTCCGGTATAAAGTCCGGCGTCCAGCCCTGAATTTTGTGTGGCGCCCATTCAGCGCCTGACAATAGGGAAGCGGCCTCTGGCTCGATCGCGATGACCTTAATATCAGGGCGGGCAACTTTCAAAATTTCACCAACGCCCGTCATCGTGCCGCCAGTGCCGTAGCCAGTCACCCAATAGTCGAGGCGTTTGCCGGCGAAATCGCTGAGTATCTCGGGTCCCGTTGTATTGCGGTGAAACTCAGGGTTCGCTTCGTTTTCAAACTGGCGCGCCAGGAACCAGCCATGCTTTGCGGCGAGTTCCTCGGCCTTCTCAACCATCCCCGTGCCTCGCTCTGCTGCCGGTGTCAGGATCACTTTCGCACCGAGGCCACGCATGATCTTGCGGCGCTCAATCGAAAACGAGTCCACCATCGTGGCGACGAATTGGTAGCCCTTGGCGGCACAGACCATAGCCAGCGCGATACCTGTATTGCCGGATGTTGCCTCGATAATTGTCTGTCCCGGCTTCAATGTGCCACGCCTTTCAGCGTCATTGACGATCGCAAACGCGAGGCGATCCTTGACCGATGCCAACGGATTGAAAGACTCAACCTTGACGTAGATTTCGACATGGTCGGGACCCGTGTTGTTAAGTCGCACGATGGGCGTGTTGCCGATGGTTTCAAGAATATTGTTGTAGATCATTTTCGTTAGCCTTTGTTAGCGATCCTGATATCAGGATTAGCACGTATTTCTGCGATTTGTCTCGATTCACTACCTGTCGAATCACTGCGACCAATACGGTCGAGCGCGACGACCTCACCGACGATGAGCATTGCGGGGACGGCAACTCGATGTGCTTCTGCTTCCTCAACACCGCGACCGAAAATAAATGGATCTCCACCCTTAAGTCGGCAAACCCGTTTTCCGGAACTGCACCGACCAGCCAGGCCTCACCGTATTGAGTTGCGGCACTCGATTCCAACAATTCAGACATTTGCGCCTCAGCAGGCTCGATGTCTCCGGTTATCGCGTGGCTCGCAGCCGAGCCGTCGAAAACCGCCTCCCAAAACCGGCGACGCCCGAGCAGGCACGAGCGCTCCCTGAGGTTTAGAAAAGCGGGAAAGCAGTCCACGGTGTCGTCCGTTGAAGAGGGTTGATCACTATATCCGCACGCCCGGACACCCAAAAGACGCGCTGTTTCTGCCGTTATAGCTTTGGGTTATAAGAATCTGGTATACGTAGCATAGGAATTGAACCTGTCGGGCCTCCGGTGGGTCACATATCTCTACAACTCGCAAAAAAATAAAAAAACACTCTGATGAAGCTGCAACAACTCAAGTATTTATTGGCGATTGTCGACAACGGACTGAACATCACCGCCGCTGCCGAGCGCATGTACACGAGCCAACCTGGCGTGAGTAAACAGTTGAAGCTGCTCGAAGAAGAGCTTGGCATGCAGTTGTTTACTCGCAAGGGAAAGAGTCTGGGTGGTATTACCGCTGCAGGCCACCAGGTGATCGATCGCGCCCGGATTATCATGCGCGAAGCTGAAAACATTCGCAGCCTCGCGTCCGATTATTACCAGGAAGAGGAAGGCTCACTTTCGATCGCAACGACCCACACTCAGGCCCGCTATGTTTTGCCGGAAATCGTCGCAGAATTTCGCAAACGATTTCCCAAGGTCGGCCTAAATCTGCACCAGGGAACGTCAGAGCAAATCGCTGACATGGTCTCGTCGAACGATATCGACTTCGCGATTGCCACAGGTTCGACCGACCTGTTCGGTGAACTGATGCTCGTGCCCAGCTATCGGTGGGACCGTTCGATTGTTGTTCCGAAGGGACACAAGCTTACGGAGCTCGACCGTAAGATAACCTTACAAGACCTTGCTGAGCATCCTCTGGTCACTTACGTTTTCAGTTTTGGTGGGCAGTCCTCACTAAAACGTGCATTCGCTGACGAAGGCCTGGAACCCGACGTCGTGTTCACAGCGCGCGACGCGGATGTCATTAAGACCTACGTTCGTATGGGGCTGGGTGTTGGAATTGTCGCCAGCATGGCAGCCGATTGCGCCGACAGAAAAGACCTGCAGGTTATCGACGCCGAGGGCCTGTTCCCTCGCAGCACGACCTGGATCGGTTACCGTAAGAATACAGTTCTTCGCCGGTATATGGTTGATTTTATTCAGCTATTTGCATCTCATGTTTCGTCGAAACAGCTCGACGAAATTCGGCGAGCTACGTCACAGGAAGAAATAGACGTACTCTTTGAACCGTCGAAGTTGCCAGTCCGCGTTGGCTGCAACGAGGACGTCACGGCGGCCGCATAGCCGGACACTCAATGCAGTCGCTGCGGCATATGCGCTGAGTATTGAGCTAGTAGATCCGTATACCGCCGTGTCGCTGGCGACTGCGCCTGTCGATCCACCACATACCGCCGAGGAATCCGGCGATTAGGCAAACTCCTATGGCAATCGCGACCCAACTCAGCGGTAAACTGCCGCGATATTGCTCTTTCATACCCTGAAAGCCCGCATTTTGCTCTTCGAGGTCTGCGATTCGCGCAGTAGACTCGGCAAGTTTTGCATCAAACTCGGCAGCGTCATTCTCAAGCGCCGCGATAGCGGCTGCCGGTGCTGCAAATGCCTGCTTGGTTGCTTCTAGTTCGGCGACCAGCGCGTCACGTTCTGCCGTTATTTCGGCAACGATCAATTTTGCCGGTTTGTCCTCCACGAGGTACGCCGCTTTGACCCAACCTTCGGTACCTGCGCTATCTGGCAAGCGAACATTGGCGTAGTTGCGGTCGCGGGTGAGGATTTCCATCGCTTGACCACTGTCGAGATACTGAAATGCGCGATCGCTGGTATCCGGTGCCCGGTGTAACCCCAGCCTGAGATTGTCGGTCACATATGCCGTTTCAGCGATCGCGGCCAATGGGGCCAGCGCCAACAAGGCCAAAACACTCCAAATGCTACGCTGCATCATTCATCTCCTAGTCCAACTCGCTGCTGCGATCCTCGTGCTCGCCGCGAGTGTACCTTATTGTTCATACAACCAACGGAGTAAAGCCTCCTGTACTTCATCGCCTGGGCCGCGGTGAATGTCCTCATGGTTTTGCAGAGCCACTACGGCAAACCGACGACCGGATCGTGCCTGCAGGTATCCGGCGATCGCAGAAACGTGGTCCATAGAGCCGGTCTTCAAATGTGCTTTTCCAATGAGATCCGTATTCTTGAAGCGGCGCCGCAAGGTCCCGTCGAGGCCTGCCAGTGACATCGATGAAAGATACTCGGGCATATACGGCTGGCGCCATGCGAACCGCAACATCTCAGCCATGTCTCTTGCCGTTGTCCTGGTATCCCTCGACAGCCCCGCGCCGTTTTCAAGCTCAATGCTGGTTGAGGCCAGACCATTGTCCTGCAGCCATTGTCGGATCGCCAACTTGCCACTATCTTCGGTGCCCGGAGGGCCAGCGCTTTCGGCGCCCAGCGTATACAGAATTTGCCGAGCCATGACGTTGTTGCTGTGTTTATTCACTCGCGCAACCATTTCGGTTAGCGGCAACGAATCGAAAGACAGCAGTGGTTCCAGATCATCCTCCAGCACCACGTTCTGCCAGCGTCCATCGAACGAGCCGCCAGACTCCGACCACAAGGTGTCGAACAGACCGTATGCAAACTCGTTGTGTGAAAGTACTGTTCTGTCCATCGCATAGCGTTTACAGCCATTCGGGAATCGCCCGGATAGGGTAACTTCATCGACGCTGTCGTTGGTCGTCATCGTGATGCCGCGCTGGTAGCCGCGGCAGCTACCATTCGACAGGCCGAGACGGTTTTCGACCTCAAGATTATCGAGCGGCGGATCGAGTCGCACACTGACGCTACCGTCCGCATGAACCGGTTCGAACCAGTAACGCACAACCTTGAAGTTCATCAACAGCGCATTGGGTGCAACGTTGTAAGCCCTGAGCGGTTGATGGTCAAAAGCACCAGGGTCGTACTCGCCTATCTCAAACCAGCTGTCGTCGAGTAGCAGATCACCGGAGATCTCCTGAACACCCGCGTGGCGCAGATTTCGCAACATTTGCCAAACACGCTCTGTGACGAGAAAAGGATCGCCATATCCCTTGATGGCGAGATCGCCATCCAGTCGACCATCTTGTATCTCTCCGAGAGCAAAAACATCGGTCCGCCAACGATACGCAGGGCCGAGCACGTCGAGCGCGACCAAGGTCGTTAGCAGCTTGATCGTCGATGCAGGGTTTCGCGGCTGGTCACCGTGCCATTCCAGAACCGATTCACCCGTGGCGACATCGGCTACAAAAATACTCAGCGTTTCATGCGGCACATTTCTTGTGTTCAGCACACTCTTAACTCGGAGCGGGAGCTCCGTTTCCGCCGCCACAGCCACGCCTGAAGATATGACTATCAAAACTGCCAATAACCTCATTCTGTTTCGCCCTTTGTTTGCAAGTGCTGCTCCAATGCCTTCGTCGCAGTGCGGTGAATAATCCAGGTCGCGGCAACAATCGCGACTACGCCCGCTGCCATTATCCAGTATCCAAGTGCGGATGGTGCCGCTTCGCCCGATAGGATCTGACCGACATCTCGCGCAAGAGTGCCGAGATAAACGTATAGGGCTACGGCCGGTAGCATGCCAATGGCAGTCGCCAGACAGTAGACACTGGCCCTGACAGAGGTCGCACCATAGGCGTAGTTGAGTAGATTGAACGGAATGATCAGAGACAGCCTCGTAAGAATGACAATGATGAAAGCCTGCTCCTGCAACGCCGCCTCGACAGCGCTCATCCGTTGATTGCCGGCAACGGTCCTCCTTACCCACGGTCGTGCAACCCACCGACCAAACTCGAAGGCACACTGCGCACCCAGTGGAATGGCTATAGCGGCGAATGCAAATCCCGGCAGGAAACCAAAGAGAAAGCCAGCAATCATCATCGCGACAGAGCCGGGCAAGAACAAGACCGTAGCGATAACTACGAAAACCACGTAAACCACGGGTCCGGCGACAGGGTGATGTTGACCCCACTCCGCCAGCGCCGCCACCCAGGCAGCTACGGGTAGGAAGTAGATACTGGCGGCCAAGGCAACAAAAACAGTCGCCAGCGAAATTCGATTTGCGGCTGCTCTCATTCGCGTTCTGGTCGTTTGATCTTGTAGGTACGGACGCGATCTGCGAGCGTGGTCGGACGGACGCCGAGCAATTCGGCTGCGCCGCCGGCTCCGGACACTTTCCAGTTCGCCTGCTTGAGTGCCTTAACGGTGTTGCTCTTCTGAAACTCGCGCATGTCCTTCTCGGTCAACACCTCATCACTCGCCACCGCAGCCTCTGCGCCCGCATCGCCATCCGCATCGAGCTTCAGGCCGGGCATGGACAGATCGAGCCGCAGGACTTTGCCTGTGGAGAGGATCACGGCGCGTTCAATGACGTTCTTGAGTTCGCGGACATTTCCGGGCCAGTCGTACGCGCGCAAATTCGCCGTTTGGGCACGCGTTAGTGTCAGTCCTGTGCGACCGAAGTCAGTACAGGTTTGCTCAAGGAAATGCTGCGCGAGCTGCACGATGTCCTCGCCGCGTTCGCGTAGCGGTGGCACGTCAACCGGAAATACACTGAGCCTATAAAACAGATCTTCGCGAAACTCTCCGTCGACTATTAGTTTCTCCAGGTTTCTGTTGGTGGCGGCGATCACTCGTACGTCAACGCTACGCGTTACGTCATCTCCAACGCGCTCGAACTCACTTTCCTGCAGCACGCGTAGCAATTTCCCCTGCAGCTCCACCGGTATTTCACCAACTTCGTCAAGAAATATGGTGCCGCCATCGGCTAGCTGGAATCGACCAACTCGATCGCGATGCGCTCCGGTAAAGGCACCTTTTACATGGCCGAAGAACTCGCTCTCGAATAGTTCCTTCGGGATAGAAGCGCAGTTCACTTTTACGAGCGGCCCGTCGGCTCGCGGGCTGTGTACGTGAATGGCGTGTGCGACGAGCTCCTTACCAACGCCGGACTCGCCCTGTACAAGTACACTTGCCGGCGTTTCCGCGACAGCCTCCACGCGCTTCATCATGCGCCGCAGTGCAGGGCTGGTGCCGACAATGCGACCGAAGTTCATCGCGACATTTACTTCTTCGCGAAGATAGTCGCGCTCTCTTTCCAGCTCTTCGCGAAGCCTGGCGTTTTCGCCCAAGGTGCGACGTAACTCTTGTTCAGCGCGGCGCCGTTCCGTGACGTCTTTCGATGCGACCAGCATACGATCGACATTGCCATCCTCATCGCGGTCCGAGATGGCCGACATCACAAGATCCAAGACGGTGCCATCCTTGGCCAACATCTGACGTTCAAGATTATTGAATTCACCATCACTGATCAATTCACGTAGTCGACTGCCAGCGTAATACTTGCTGTCACGCACACTAAAGAAATCGGTAATGGGTCTGCCAATGACCTCTTCTCTCTGGTAGCCGAGTTTCTGCAGCCAGTGGTCGGTGACAGTGACGAGAAGTCCATCACCGTCAACCGTGTGCAGCATCGCCGGCGTTGAACGATACAAAGTTCGATATTTGAAGTTGGCGCGTGCCTGATCTGAAATTTCGTTATACATCGCGACCGTCCGCAAGAACTCTCCCTCACGGTCGTACTCAACGATAGCGTTGCTCAGACAATCGACGACATCACCGGACTTCGTAACAAAACTAATGGGCTTGTTTTCGAGCTTGCCAGTCCGCCGCAGAGCCGGCCGTAGCTCATCGCGAACCCGCGCCGAGCTTTCGGGTGTCGTGAAGTCCTCAGGTGAACGGCCGACCATCTCGTCACGTGTAAAACCGAGACGCTCAAGCATCGCGTCATTGACATCGAGGTATACGCCGTCTTCGGCAATCGATGTTGCCATCGATGGCGACTTACGAAACAGCCATTGGTAGTCGTCCTGAATTATCATTGCCGCATTATATACGGTATTTCGTAAAAATAATCACGACTTTTCGTTATTCACGAAATACCGTGATGCTACGTTCTTGACTAAGTACCTGTTTTAAAAGGTTTTAATAAGTTGGCACGGCTTGTGCAGTAAGGTAATTGAAAATCACATAAACGCAGTGACGCATGTAAAGCCGGCGCTGCTTAATTCCAGGAAACGATCATGAAAAGCAAATACTTTGAAAACACACTGGCGCTGATTGGCGCTTTGGTAATCCTCATCGGCGTATCAGCTGCGGCCAGCACGGCGCTTGCCGGCGACATGGGAACGGTTGAAATCCACCAAGTTGCCCAAAAGTAGTAGACAAGCAAGACAGCAACGAACCCCCACCCGGTGCTTTGCCGGTCAGTACTCTCCCCCCCCCCTGAAATACTGACCAGCGACATCGGGACTTCACCGGAAGGACTACGGTGAAAAAAACGGACCAGGACGGTCCGGCGGCACTCCCCCCTGCCGCTAACTCGAAGGCGCCGAAGATCATCTTCGGCGCCTTTTTTATTTCCTGCGGTGCTCCTCTGTCCGATTAGCCCGATCTTCTGCCCCTCGCCGGCTGATCATCTGCCGCAACTTTTTCAGCCATTGGCGCGCCCAGACAAACTCTATGGCGAGAATGGCAAGCCCGACTGGAATGACGATAAAGGCAGGCCCGGGTGTCACCAGCATGATGATGCCCAGCAACAATACGCTAGCGCCGACGATAGCTATGACCAGTCGTTTGCCCGCCTTATACGTGAGATCGAGCGCTCTTTTGATCACGGGTAACTCGCAGCCTCAGACTTCGTCGTCAGACACCTCGACTGAGAGATGCAGCTCCAGAAACTCGAGCGTCCGCTCCCAAGCATCAGTCGCAGCAGCCTCGTTGTAATTTACGCCCGTAGGATTCGCAAATGCATGGCCTACGCCCGGGTAGATATGAACTGTGTAGTTCTTGCGTAGCCGCTCAAGCGTATCTCTAAAACTCTCGACCGAGGCGACTTTTATGCCGGCATCATCGGCAGCGAACAATCCCAATATTGGTGCCCCAATCGGCCGTAGCGCCTCTTCATCGTCGGTAACCTGACCATAGTAGATTACAGCGGCGTCCAGCTCTTCAGGAAATAACTGCGCTGTGTTCAACGACAGGCCACCACCAAAACACCAGCCCAGGGAGCCAATACGCGGCGCTCCTGCTGTTGCGCTCACGAATTCAAATGCGGCACGGATATTTGCACTGGCGAGATCAGGGTCCTCGATCGCCTCCATCATCAGCACTCGCGCCTCACCTGGGGTCGCTGCTACTCTACCCTTGTAGAGATCAACGGCGAAAACGATATAGCCTTCACCGGCCAGCCGATCCGCCATCGCTCGAATGTTGTCATTAAGACCCCACCATTCGTGAATCATGATCACCGCCGGAAGCGGCTCGAACATGTCGGACGGTGCAGAAAAATAGCCGTAAACGAGCTCATCTTTATGCTCGGTATACGCCATCGTCTGGGAAATCACAGGCCTCGACGGAGCGATTTCTGCAGCAGGGCTCGGCTCGGTGGTGTCGTCAGCGTGCTCACGACTCATTGCGTCAACATTCGCCTGCCCTTCTTCGATAGCCGCCTGATCCGCTTCGGACTGTCCGGACTCACACCCGCCCAGAATCACTGCGAGGCACGCAGAGACTACTATGAGCCCTCTACGCGCCGACTTAGTTTTG
>Ga0209344_10002323_pt1 | contig 21462 bp, 18 predicted proteins | sample Cruoilmetagenom6_FD_187293 | JGI IMG/M metagenome (GOLD analysis project Ga0209344, IMG submission 187293) | Oil polluted marine microbial communities from Coal Oil Point, Santa Barbara, California, USA - Santa Barbara Oil Seep Sample 6 (SPAdes)... | ecosystem: Environmental > Aquatic > Marine... | reverse complement strand
GCCACAAAGGTATCAACCAGACTGCGAAGAGAAGCGTGACCCGGATGAGTGACAATGACCCGAATAACAAAAAGGAATATAAGCTTGACCTAGACACACAATTAGAGAAGCTGCCGTTAGGTGGGCTAGAACACCTAGTCCTTCTTCGATGCTGATGTGGTTTGGTGTATGGAAACCACACACCTTATGGTTACTTTTTCTTTACACATGCGGCGCTAAAGGGAGTACCTTCCGATGTTTTTTTGCCTACTTTAAAATCAGTTAAAACCTTTCGTCTCTTACATTTTTTTTGCAAGGACGCTTTAACTTTATCTTTTGTGAAATTGGAACCGTATAGCCCAGTCATTACTGTAGATTTATTCGTAACTGAATATTTGATTTCCATTTGATTTGGAGCCACTGCAAAAGCTGTAGTTGGTGCAGACAAAATCCCGATGGCAAGAAGTGTGGTTAAATTATTTTTCATATTATCCTACAAGTAAAATTGTATTAACGATATGGATACTTAACAAGTTTTAAAAAGGGCGTAAATATGTAGTTGAACCTTGATGTTGTATTTTATCATAGTTGCACAATGAAATCACGACGAATAATGATTGAATGTCTTACGAAGAATGCCTCCGCTCTACTTTCCTTTATCCCATCAGCTGGAGCATTGTGCTTGTCGGAATAGCTTTTGCTCTTGCGCTAAGAAAATTGGCAAAAGATACACATCAACTGCAATAGCCATTTCAACTATCATCTTTCCATTACTCTGGGCCTACGGATACTATAACTCAACTGCGTAGAGATTTACGCCCTGATAGATACTTTGGGCTCAAAACAGAAGCTCAAGCATTCGCCGTTATTGACATTTTCCAGCAACATACGAAACTAAACCCCATGTGTGGAAGATTTGCCCAAGCGAAGCTGGACTGGCCCAGTTACTTTGAAATGTTCGGCGATATGGAACCGCCTGACCTTGCTGTATCCTTTAACATCAAACCAACCCAAGACATTGCTATGGCCTATCTGCGTGACGGGGAAATCATAGCCTTGCCCGCCCGTTGGTGGTTTGTCCCGCATTGGCACAGGGGCAGCGTCAAGGATTGGAAGGCAACAACATTTAATGCAAAGATTGAAACGGCCTATGAAAAGCCCACGTTTCGTACGGCTTGGCGGCATAACAGATGCATCATTCCCGCCACGGGGTATTATGAATGGACAGGGCCAAAGGGCAGCAAGCAACCGCATTACATCACGGTTGAACAAAACGCGCCTGTGTTCTTCTTTGCGGGGCTCTATTCAACATTGGCGGATGGGTCGCAAACCACCACAATCATGACAACACAAGCCGCGCCCGAGATTGCAGAACTGCACCACCGTATGCCTGTGATACTGCCGGCGGAACAGATTGCGCCTTGGATGGCCTGTGAAGACGGGGATTATGGCTGGACGGATGGCTTTAAACATCATCCCGTTAAACCGTTTGGTATCAAAGATGATGGTGCCGAATTGATTATGCCATAAGACTATATTGTTTTAATTGGTGACACATATAAACTTATGCCCAATATGACTATAAGTACAACCCGGGTTTGGATCCTTTTCAGAAAGCATGTATATGACCATTGATCTTGCTAATTTACGTAAATGGATCGGCTCTAGCGAAAGCCGTCGTGAAAGGATTACAGCCTTTGCATCAAACGCACTGGCCGCAACGCTAAATCGTGACGATGCCACATACGAGGATGGTTCTGTTCTACCCCATCTTTGGCATTGGTTGCATTTCTTGTCCATTACACCACTTGATAAAACCGGGCCGGATGGCCATGCCGCACGCGGTGATTTTCTGCCACCTGTGCCCTTGCCCCGGCGGATGTGGGCCGGCGGGCGATTTCGATTTTATGCGCCTTTGCATATCAATGCGGTATTGCGCAAAATCTCCACCGTAAATTCAGTAGCCCATAAAACCGGACGCAGTGGTGATTTGGTCTTCGTAACCGTTCTGCATGAGATGTTTGATGATAATATCAAATGTTTGGAGGAAGAGCATGACATTGTGTACCGTGCCGCTGCGCGCGCAGGTGATACGACACCAACACCGCCAACCGCACCATTAGACAGCGCTTTTTCCCGCAAGATTGATCCCGATCCGGTGTTACTGTTCCGCTATTCCGCACTGACCTTCAACAGCCACCGCATCCATTATGATCAACCTTATGTAACGGAGACCGAAGGCTATCCGGGGCTGGTTGTGCATGGGCCATTGATCGCAACGCTATTGATGGATCTGTTACGCGAGAATATGCCTGATGCGCAGGTCACAGGTTTTAGCTTTCGCAATCTTTCACCACTTTTTGACACTGATAAAATTTCCATTCACGGCCAACCGCAACAGGATGGCGCAATCCGCCTCTGGGCACAGAAATCCGATGGTGCAATGGCGATGGATGCCACCGCCACTTTGCATAAGGTATAGTTAAATGACAAAACAACACCAAGATATCCGCGATGCCATCAGCGCCCTGTGTGCAACATTTCCACCTGAATATCACCGAGGGGTTGATCGCGAACACGCCTATCCCGAAGCCTTTGTCGATGCACTGACAGAAGCAGGATGGCTGGCGGCTTTGATCCCGGAGGAATACGGTGGCTCCGGGTTGGGATTGTCCGAAGCCTCTGTCATCATGGAAGAGATTAACCGTTCAGGTGGTAACGCCGGCGCATGCCATGGCCAGATGTATAATATGGGCACGCTTCTGCGGCATGGGTCTGACGCGCAAAAGCAAGAATATTTGCCAAAGATCGCTACGGGTGCGCTGCGTCTGCAATCCATGGGTGTGACTGAACCCACAACTGGAACCGACACGACAAAAATCCGGACGACTGCTGTGAAAAAGAATGATCGCTATGTTGTAAACGGGCAAAAAGTCTGGATCAGCCGTATTCAACATTCCGATCTGATGATCCTCTTGGCCCGCACCACGCCGCTAGCCGACGTGAAACGTAAATCCGAGGGCATGTCGATCTTTATCGTTGATCTGAAAGATGCGATCGGCAATGGCATGGAGGTCAAGCCAATCCCCAACATGGTAAATCACGAAACGAACGAACTGTTCTTCGACAATCTGGAAATTCCGGTGGAAAACCTGATCGGAGAAGAAGGCATGGGCTTTCGTTATATTCTCGACGGGCTAAACGCCGAACGGACACTGATCGCGGCAGAATGTATTGGCGACGGTCATTGGTTTCTTGACAAGGTAACAGCCTATGCCAAGGAGCGTACTGTGTTTGGTCGACCCATCGGCCAGAACCAAGGCGTGGCATTCCCCATCGCCGAAGCCAAGATAGAAATTGAAGCCGCCGATCTTATGAGATGGGAAGCGTGCCGCCTGTTTGATGCCCACCAACCTTGCGGTGAGCAGGCGAATATGGCTAAATATCTGGCTGCCAAGGCAAGTTGGGAAGCTGCAAATGCCTGTTTGCAGTTCCATGGTGGATTTGGCTTTGCCACTGAATATGATGTTGAGCGAAAATTCCGCGAAACCCGGCTTTATCAAGTGGCACCCATATCGACCAATCTGATCCTGTCCTATGTCGCCGAGCATGTGCTTGGCCTGCCGAGGTCGTTCTGATGCGCCCGCTTGATGGTATCACCGTTGTATCGCTGGAGCATGCAATCGCGGCTCCCTTTGCAACACGCCAATTAGCTGATCTAGGTGCGCGTGTTATCAAAATAGAACGTCCTGTTACGGGCGATTTTGCGCGGCATTATGATAGCCGCGTTAAGGGTTTGGCTTCGCATTTTGTCTGGACCAACCGATCAAAAGAAAGCCTTGCACTGGATGTCAAACATCCAATTGCCGACGCGGCTGTCAAGCGGTTGGTCGCGGGGGCCGATGTACTGGTGCAAAATCTGGCACCCGGTGCCGCTGAACGTTTGGGCTTGTCCTATAACACATTGAAAGCATCGAATCCACGACTGATCGTCTGCAATATTTCCGGCTACGGCGAAGACGGACCGGATCGTGACCGCAAGGCCTATGATCTTTTAGTGCAGGCCGAAGCAGGTTTTTTGTCAATCACAGGAACCGACGATACACCGTCCAAAGCTGGATGTTCTATCGCAGATATTGCCGCCGGAATGTATGCCTATTCCAGCATTCTGGCAGCCCTGATTCAACGCGGTAAAACCGGTGAGGGATGCTCAATCGATGTGTCTATGCTCGAGGCAATGGTCGAATGGATGGGCTACCCTATGTATTACGCTTATGATGGTGCAACACCGCCCGCCCGCAATGGCGGCAGCCACGCCACGATCTATCCATATGGTCCTTTCGCAGCCGGGGATGGTCAGGTTGTGATGCTGGGATTGCAAAACGAACGCGAATGGAAGGCATTCTGCGAAAAGGTTTTGCTGAACCCGGACATTATGACAGACCCGCGGTTTGCCTCAAACGCCCAACGTGCCGAAAACAAAGCGGACCTACGCGATATTATTCTGACGGCGTTCTCGGATTTGAGCGGCGCAGCCGTCATCGAAAGACTAGACCAGGCCGGCATCGCAAACGCACGGATGAACGACATGGCGGGTGTCTGGAACCACCCCCAGTTACGTGCCCGTGATCGCTGGGTCGAAGTGGACAGCTCTGAAGGACCACTTCGCGCACTTTTACCGCCCGGTCGCACCGATGCATTCACACCCCGCATGGATCCGGTACCCGATATTGGTGAGCATAGTCGCGAAATCTTAGGCGAATTGGGTCTGACAGCAAAAGATATTGCAGAGTTAGAACAACAAGGTGCCATATGACCGGGATCAACTTGAGCACGGCACGGAGTTACCTGTTTGTCCCTGCAGACCGGCCTGAACGATTTGAAAAGGCACTAAAGTCCGGTACAGATATTGTCGTTATCGACCTTGAAGACGCGGTCAGGCCAGAGAACAAAAAGATGGCCCGAGATTGCCTGTCCGATTGGCAACAAACTGCCGCTGCAGGATCTGTCTGTTTGCGGATAAATGACGTTGGCCACCCGGATATTGAACATGATTTGCGGCTTGCCGTGCATCCAGCAATTGCAGGCGTAATGCTTCCGAAGGTGGATGGCGCGAGTTGCTGCACGATGATTGCAAAAGAGACGCACAAGCCCATTCTAGCGCTGATAGAGACTGCGCGTGGGCTTAAGGCTGTTCATGAGATTGCCGAAGCGGGTGTTCACAATCTTGTCCTTGGCACCATAGACTTGGCATTGGATCTGAATATCGATCCACACTCTCAGGAAGGGCGCTTTGTGCTTGATCAAGCGCGAACTTCGTTACGGATTGCATCCAGTGCTGCAGGTTTGAATGATCCAGTGGATGGCGTGCATACGAATTTAGATGATCAGCCGGGTTTGATCGCTGCTGCAAAACACGCAAAGGCATTTGGATTTGGCGGCATGTTGGCAATTCATCCAAAACAGACAACAGCAATCAACCTTACAATGGCTCCAACTGCGGATGAGGTGAATTGGGCAACCCGTGTGATCAGTGTCGCTTCCCTGCCCGATCAACATGGCGCATTTCTTCTTGATGGCCGCATGATCGATGCTCCCATAATCGAAAAAGCCAAACGGATATTGCAAAGTTCAAGGGGAAGTGAAGCATGTTAACGAGGGCGATAACTGTGTCTTGCGGAAACTTCCTTCGCCCAATTATGGGAGTTTAATTAAAGTGTCTCGAGAGACTGGACATATCTACAGAATAAGTGAACACACAAGGCGTTTAGTAAACTAGGAACTATACAATAACGTCATAGTTTTGATGTGCTTTCTCGCATCATCAATTCAACTTTAATATCAAGCCGGTGAGTATTTTTATTCTCACGATCATTAATCAACTCATCTAAAATCAATGCCGCACTTCGCCCGACTTTGTTTGACCTAAGCTTAATGGTCGTCAGGCTTGGTAACAAATGTGCAGATCCAGAAAAATCACCAATGCCTGCAACAGAAACGTCTCCGGGAACATTCATTCCCAATGATTGGGCGGCATAAATCACACCTTGTGCAATGACATCATTTCCAGCGATAATTGCAGTTGGCCTATCATGTGATGACAGCAAATCAACACTGACTTCACGTGCATTTCTTATTGAATATGTGGTGTTCAGTCGCCAATCTGCCGGAACTTGAATATCTGCTTTTTTCAAAACATCCAATACACCTGTCAACCTGCTGGCAGCGCGGTCATTTTCGTGCGTATCAGGAAATGCCAATGCAATGCGTTTATGTCCAAGATCCAGAATATGTTGGGCAATCAGTTTGCCAGCCTCAATATTGTCAGCACCGACACACGAAATGCGTGTATCCGGTCGGTAATTCCACATCGCCACACTTGGCGTTTCGCGCCGCTCAATCAACGCGTAAGTTTCTTCTTTGTGATCCAAGCCTATCAGACCAATGCCTTCGACACGGTGCTCCAACAATGATCTTAGAAGTTTATATTCCCGATCCAAATCATATCCATGGGTGGCAACCAGCATCGTAAATCCATTGACATTAAGCTGTTCGGTGAACGCCTGTATGAGGTTTGAAAAAATTGCATTGTCTAAGGTCGGAACAATCAGACCAACAGTTCCACTGCGTCTGCCGTGGATTGCCTGTGCTGCACGATTTCGAATGTATCCGGTCTGTTCAACAGCTATTTGGATTTGCTTTCGCGTATCGGGTCGCACCATGTCGGGATGGTTGAAGCATCGAGAAACCGTTGCTGGGGATACACCAGCGTGGTTGGCAACATCAATAATATCAGCGTATTTTTTAGTTTTCATGGCCCTATTTAACACAAAATGAAAACGTTTGCATTACTATTTTCATTCATTAGCTTAAGAATCAAAGGGGGAATATCGATGGAATTTATCTATTATTTTGGTGAGGTATTCACACCTGTTTCGATGTTACTTCTAATCGGTGGTACGATTGGCGGGCTTATTTTAGGCGCAACACCGGGCTTATCGCCGACAATGGCTGTTGCACTACTGATCCCGTTCACATTCCACTTAACGGCAGTACACGGGTTAATCCTATTAGGTGCCGCGTACACATCTACAGTGGCGGGCGGGGCTGTTTCGGCTATTTTATTAAAAATCCCGGGAGCACCTGCAAATATAGCAACCACGCTTGACGGCCACACGATGGCACAAAAGGGCGATGGGGCAAAAGCCCTGCAGTTGTCGTTCATATCTTCTCTTATTGGTGGTGTGTTCGGGGTCATATTGTTGATTTTTCTAACGCCTGTTCTAGCCCAATGGGCATTGGCATTTGGCCCATCACATCTGTTCTGGCTTGCAATCCTGGGGGTTACAGTAATCGGATCACTCGATTCCAATTCAGTTGTCAAAGGACTACTCTCAGGCTGTATCGGAATGTGGCTTGCCACGATTGGGTTCGACGACATGTTAGGTGTTAAACGTTTCGTATTTCACCCATCATTGGGAGGAGGTGTAAATATCATCCCCGCCCTGATCGGCCTTTTCGCAATTCCGCAAGTCATTACCATGTTTGCCAAGGGGCGTTTTGATACGAGCGTTGAACAGATAAAGGTTAAGAAACATCCAATTGGCGCTGCTATCAAAGAAGTTCTTTCACGCAAAATTGCATTGGTGGTTGGTACTATAACCGGCTCTATCATTGGGCTTATTCCGGGCGTTGGCGGGCAAATCGCCGGTTTGGTTGCCTATGATCAAGCTCGGAAATTTTCACCCGAAAGGACAAAGTTCGGCACCGGTCATTCTGAAGGCATTATTGCCGCCGAAGCGGCAAATAATGCAATGGTCGGCCCTTCTTTGGTGCCTTTACTGACACTTTCAATCCCGGGCAGCCCAACAGCAGCGGTCTTATTGGGTGGTCTATTGATCCATGGGATATTCCCGGGCACTGATCTATTTGAAAACCACCCCGATGTTGTATGGCCTTTCATTAATTCAATGCTAATCGGCCAAGTGCTGATGTGCATCTTTGGCATTTACATTGCATCCTTTGCGGCACGCGTCTCACAGGTTCCACAATCGGTTATGGCTGCAACCGTGTTAGGATTAGCCGTATTCGGCTCATATGCTGTGCAGCAATCAATGGGTGATGTCTATGTAATGGCTGTATTGGGCTGCATGATGTATTTCCTGGAGCGGTTTGGATTTACTGCAGCACCACTGGTACTTGGTCTTATTCTTGGGCCTATTGCGGAGTCTAACTTTGTGCAGGGCTCTATGATTGCAAACGCTCAAAACGGTGCTTTCACATATTTCTTCACAGGTGGATTGAACATGTTGCTCATCGCAGTGGCGGTCGTTTCTATCGCCTATTCAGCTTGGTCAGAGCTATCAACACGAGAGGACGCATAATGAATTATCTACAGCACAGGATATCATCTGGCGTCATCGCAGTAATCGCAATTTGGGTCTGCTGGATAAGCTATACGCAAAAACCAGCTGAAGCATTTTTATTCCCACGGGTAATTGCAACGATATTCATGACACTTGCAATTTGCACATTCATAAAAGCACTATTGGGCAGAACTAAAACCGGAAACGGCCTGTCGCTGCAAGCTGCAAAGAATATGGCACCGGGTATTGTAATTGCAGTTATTTATATCTTTTGGGCTGCAAAAGCACTGGGCTTTTATGTATCCGGAACAATTGCTTTTTTCATGCTGTTGTCTTTTTATGATCCGGCATCGAACAACGAACCAAAAACGTGGATAAAACGTGTGATCATCACAGTCGGTTTTATCACAATAATGTATGCACTCTTCGCATTAGTCTTACAAGTCTACACACCGCGAGGGATGTTTATTTAAGGGTCATAAATTGACCTAAACCAAGGGAGGAGAACCTTATGAAGAAAATACTAGCAGCCTTAGCGGTTTCGCTTATGGGCTTAACGGGAACAGCTTACGCAGGCGATTATCCTGAGCGCCCTATTTTAATGATGGTGTCATATGGTGCAGGCGGTGCGACTGATTTCCAAGCACGCATCGTAACAATGACAGCTGGCAATGAAGATGCATTGGGTATGCCTATTGCAATCATCAACAAACCGGGTGCGGGTGGCCGTGTTGGTTGGAACTGGTTTAGCGGTGAAGCCGATAAAGACGGATATACGCTTGCCGCTTACAACGTTCCGCATTTTATCGCTCAGTCAATAAAAGGCGGTGTTGATTATAGCACTGACAGCTTTGAACCTATTGCAAACTGGGGTGCTGATCCTGCTGTATTTATCGTTGGTAAAGATAGCGAATTCAACTCTATGGCCGACGTTGTTGCCTTCGCAAAAGCCAATCCGGGTAAGCTTACATTCTCTGGTGCCGGTCTGTTTGTTGGCCACCATATTGCAGCATTGCAAATCGAACAAGCCGCAGGTGTTAAGATGGCATATATCCCGACCAAAGGTGGTGGTGCTGCGGCAATGAAAGCGGTTATCGCCGGTGATGTTCTGGGGGGCGTAAACAATCTGTCAGATGCATTTCGCGCAGCCGCAGCCGGTAATATTAAAATATTGGGTATTGCCGATCTTGAGCGCAGCACATTCCTGCCAGACGTTCCGACAATGAAGGAACAGGGCCTTGACGTGGATAATGCATCCGTGAATTTCCGCGGCATCATGGTGCCAAAAGGAACGCCGCAAGATGTGATCGATAAACTTGCGGCAACAGTGCCCGAGATGTTCAAGAACAAACGCGTTGCAAAACGCATGAAGGCAGGTGGTTCACCGATGCATATTATGACACGTGATGAGGTCAAAGCAATGTGGGCTGCACGTCAAGCTACACTGGAAGAGCTTCTAAAAGGCCTGTAAATAAACACTCAGGGCAGGAAACCTCTTGCCCTGAGGTTACTTCAAGGAAAAACAATGTCTGAGCAAAATGATACACAGATCGTTGATCAAATTGTTGCCAATGCACGTAAAGCACAGGCAAAATTTGAAAACGGTGCCTGTCAGAACCGCTATGATCAAGCTGCATTGGCTGTAGGTTGGGCGATTATGCAACCTGATCGCAATCGTGAAATGGCTGAACTGGCAGTGCAAACAACCGGTTTAGGCAACGTTCCGGATAAGATCACGAAAAACCACCGCAAAACTCTGGGATTACTGCGTGATGTCTTAAAGGCTAAAACTTATGGAATTATTTCAGACGATCCAGCTACTGGCATCACCGAAATAGTTAGACCTATCGGGGTGATCGGTGCTGTTGTTCCGTCAACAAACCCGATTGCAACGCCTGCAAACAATATCATAAATGCACTAAAATGCGGAAACGCGATTGTTCTTTCACCCTCTCCCAAAGGGATTGAAGGGTGTGAACGTTTGATCGGTTATATCCATGCCGAGTTTGACAAAATCGGGGTTGACCATGATTTGGTTCAAATGATCCCTCCCCCCGGTACAAAAGACAAAACCCAGCGCATGCTAGAGATCACCGATTTGGTTGTCGTGACCGGCAGCCAAAACAATGTGCGCCGCGCATATACAAGTGGCACACCGGCCATTGGTGTCGGTGCCGGTAATGTCACCGTGATTATTGATGAAACCGCCGATCTTGCGGCAGCGGCGGCAAAAATTGCCGCGTCCAAAACATTTGACAATGCAACGTCGTGTTCCTCTGAAAATTCGCTGATTGTTGTCGATAGCGTATATGATGCTTTTGTCGCCGAGCTTGCAAAAAATGGGGGAACAACTGTAGGTACAGATCTGGAGCCCCATATAGTTGGGCGGCTTTGGCAAAAAGGGCATCTGGCCAAAAATGCCATTGCACAGGATGCAGATGTTCTAATTCAAACTTTGGCACTGGAAGACAAGGTTCCTACCAGTACAAAATTCATATGTGTCGAAACCAAAGGGATCGGCCCAGATTATCCATTGTCAGGCGAAAAGTTATCACGGGTTGCAGCCCTTTACCGTGCCTCAGATTTTGCAGAAGCCACGAAAATTGCTGCCAACATGCTAAACCATTATGGAGCGGGTCATTCGGTCGGCATCCATACCGGCTTACCAGCGCGTGCAGTGGAAATGGGACATACCCTGCCAACCTGCCGTGTGATTGTAAACCAAGCCCATTGTTTTGCCACTGGTGGATCATTCAACAATGGCTTGCCGTTTTCCCTGTCAATGGGGTGCGGTAGCTGGGGGGGCAATTCTATTGATGAAAATCTGCATTGGAAACACTTCTTGAACATCACAAAGGTCGTGCGGGAAATCCCGACTAACGAGCCCTCCGTGGATGAAGTTTTTTCAGACTATTGGAAGGTTGCCGGGAAGTGATTTTTGACACAAATAATCCACCAAAGGGCACAGTACGCGACTGGATTGATTTTCATGCAGATCAGACACCTGATGTTATCAGCCATCATTTCTTGACGGATGGTAGTGATTTAACATGGGCTGAATTGCGCAAATCCGCTAATGACATCGCGCTAAAGTTGACATCACTAGGTATTGCCAAGGGTGAAAGTGTTGCGTTGTGCAAACCAAACAGCCGTAACGCAATTATTTGTCTATATGGCATTCTATACGGTGGGTTTCGGGCCACGCCACTTAACTTGGCCGCAGGGCCCACTGCAATGGCGCATGCGATTAGCCACAGCAAATGCCGGTATGTTTTCCTTGGGAAAAGCCAAACTAACGTCTTTACCAATGCGCTTTTAGAAACAGATGCACGCCCTTGTACAATCCCTGCTGACACGGAGATCTTATTTCCAGGTTCCCCCAAGCTTCGCGATATTGAATTGCATGATGTTACAGAAACTGACCACGCATTATTGATGTATACTTCCGGGACAACAGGGTTGCCCAAAGGTGTGGTCCATACACAGTCAAGCCTGCTTGCCGGTGGTTGGACAACGGCTGTTGCACATAAACTAAATCAAAATGACCGTGCTTTGTGTGTTTTGCCATTTTTTCACATCAATGGGCTTTGTGTCACACTGATGGCCCCTATGATTTCGGGCGGAACAGTGGCCATTGCGTCTAAATTTTCAAACAGCACTTTCTGGGATGATTGTGACGCGCAAAAAGTTACATGGTTTTCAATTGTCCCGACAATAATTTCACACCTATTGCACAGCGATCAAACCCCAAGCGAAGAATGTAAAAAACGGATACGGTTCGGTCGATCTGCCTCTGCACCGCTGGCTCCGGAAACGCAGAAAATGTTCGAAGAGAAATTTGGCATCCCGGTCATTGAAACAATGGGATTAACCGAAACGGCAGCACAAATCCTATCAAACCCGCTGCCACCGGAAGTGCGCAAAATTGGTTCTCCGGGCAAGGCGTATGGAAATCAGGTCGCTATTCTCGATCATAAACAAAAAACTGTAAACGCAGGTATCATAGGTGAACTGGCTGTGCGTGGCCCGAATGTATTACTGAAATATTTGGATAACGAAGAGGCCACGAAGTCCACGTTCACCAAAGATGGCTGGCTGCGCACAGGTGATATCGGATATATTGACGATGACGGGTATGTTTTTGTGACGGGCCGTCTAAAAGAGTTGATTATAAAAGGTGGCGAAAATATTGCGCCACGCGAAATTGATGATGCACTTTATTGTCATAAGGATGTGGTTGAGGCCGCAGCATTTGCACGTCCCTGCAAAACATATGGCCAAAGGGTAGAAGCGGCTGTCAGATTATGCGCAGGCAGTGAGGCCACAAGTGACGATCTAATAGCACTTTGCGAAACTAAGCTCGGGAAATTCAAGTCCCCTGATTTCGTTTATCTGCTTGCAGAATTGCCAAAAGGAGCATCAGGGAAAATACAGCGGTTAAAGCTAGCTGAACTGGTTTGCTGAAAATATACGCTTGTGTCCCAACTGGGACAGCCATTCAACTAATTGTAATCATTACGAAACTTCCAATTCAAGGCCCGTTGAATTTGTAGCATAGTGTTTATGCTGGAATTACATGCTGAGATATAAGTGGCGGTGCTGTAAGGCGAATGCTTCATCGTCGACAACACCCGTGAACTGCATGCGCGTAAAACCTATTCAGGTATAGAAATACGTTGGTTCCAAGGCTGTTAAGCTGATAAAAATGGTCTACTATCCACACTTGTAGACCTAGAATCACAAATCTTGAGGCCGCAAAATGGGCAAACCAGACTTCAATACATTATCACGCGACAACATTGTTGACTTTCTGGGTGATATTTTCGAGCGCCGTGGCGGTGAGGAGTATTTGGGTGAGCCTGTCACGATGGCGGAACACATGTTGCAAGGCGCACATTTCGCCGAACAGGCGGGTGAAGCTGAAATCATCATCGTATCTGCATTGCTGCACGATATTGGTCATTTTACCAGTGAATTCGGTACGTTTTCGATGGATGACACCAAGGACAAGTTTCACGAAGAAGCAGGTGCAGAGGTGCTGGAGCAGTTTTTCCCGACACTGGTAACCGATTGCGTGCGTTATCACGTTGCTGCAAAGCGTTACCTATGTGCAGCCAAGCCAGAATATTTCAAACGGCTGTCGGATGCTTCTATCCATTCGCTTAATCTTCAGGGCGGACCGATGAGTGCTGAAGAAGTTGCAGAATTTGAAAAGAACCCCAACCTAAAAGAAATCGTAAAAGTCAGGTATTACGATGAGGCTGGTAAGCGCGACGATCTGGAAACAAAGCCGTTTTCGCATTATGCACCGATGGTTCAGCGCATAGTGGATGCTCATTTTGAAAGGGCTGTTTAATGAATGCACCGGAATATATTTTCGAGGCCAGTGAAAAACCATCGCTGCCTTGGCATGAAGTGCCATTGATCCGTGCAACGGATGAAACGGTGAAAGAGTATGGCTGTCTGGTGGATGATCCTGATACGTTTGATATTGAGATCGTCCGATGGCCGGCACCTGATTGGCGCCCGATTGATGAGGGTACGGGCGATGAAGGCGGCTTTGTTGAAGGTATTTTCCACGGTGATTGGAAGGGCGATATCCTTTATGGTGCCAATGAAGCTGTGAACGGTAACTACGTTTTGGGCTGGAGTGCTGATCCTCAAAAAGCTTCGGCTACCACAAAAACAACGCCGCGCGATCAAGTCTTATTATGGCACATGAACTACCATCCTGATGGAGGGCAGTTGTTTTTCCCATTGGACAACAAACCGTTTATTGTACCTGTGGCACTGCCCGGCGATGATCTGTCACCTGAAAAAGTCGTGGCCTTTTGGTGTGATGGCAACCGAGGATTGTATATCCATCCAAATATCTGGCACGAAGGTATTTTTCCTGTCGAAGACAATCAACGGTTTCTGGATCGTCAAGGCAAGGTTCACGCCCGTGTCAGTTGCGATGTGGGGCAAGAGTTTGGCGTCTATCTGTCCTGTCCACTGCGTACAGATAAAATACAATGAGTGTTGCCGGTTTATTTTTAGTTATATTGCGCCATCATTCCCTGCCATTTGCATCAGCCAGTGAACGACACGGTCTTTTGAACGTTGGCCCGTTTTTGCCGATGAGCGTCGTAAGTAATAATTGGCTGAAAGAGAATGTGGTTTTGCATAAACCTCAACCAACTGCCCGGATGCTAAATAGTGATCTATAAAGGGCCGCCTGCCCAGCACAATGCCATCACCGTGCAACGCGGTTTCAAGGGCTATCAGTGAACCATCCACCATAAGCCCACGCGGCACTGCAATGTCTTTCAAACCATGTTTGCGAAACCATTTGTACCAGTCATCATCATATCCGACCACGTGGATCAGTTCAAACGATTGAATATCCTGAGGGGTTTCCGGTGCAGGCTTTCTTGCAAGTAATTCCGGCGATGCGACGGGTGTGATCGTTGACGTCAAAAGCATGTCGGTTTGCGCATCCGTGACATCTGTGTTCGATATAAATATCTCGAGATCAGTTCCCATTCCTTGTCCCGTTTTATGTTCTGAATCAAGGGTTTGAATGCGCAAGTCAATCTCGGGGTGGTTGATTTTAAAGGCACCGATCTGTGGTGCCAACCAGAGCATAGCAATACTGGACGTGCAGCGTATCGTAACGGTCTGGCCTGGCCTGTCGGGAAACAGGTGATCTGTCACAGTATCCAGACGATCAAGGGCTTCATGTACCGTTTCAAGATAGGCCGCTCCAACACTGTTTAGGGATAACTGGCGGTGATTACGGATGAATAAAGAGCTGCCTAAATAAGCTTCAAGGTTACGGATTTGTTGGCTGACCGCAGCCTGAGAGATGTTCAACTCTTCAGCGGCCTGTGAAAAACTGAGCTTTCGACCTGCAACGTCGAAAGTGCGTAGCATGTTTAGTCTGGGGCGTTTCATTGGCAACCTTTGGATAAGATTTACTTATGCAAACTGCCATCAATAATTGTTTGTAGCAAGCCTGAATATGCATAAACTAAATTTGAAACCAGCGTTGATAGGACTACGTATGAACTACTTTTCTTTTATGACAGATGATGAAGTTAGATATGTTCACAAATGCTCATTGGAAATCCTAGAGGAAACAGGGCTGCTCGTACGCAACGAAAAGGCAAGAAATCGATTTGCCGAACATGGTGCAATTGTTGACCATGAAACCGAGATTGTGAAAATTCCTTCGGATATTGTTGAAAAATACCGCAAAATGGTACCGCCAACGATCACATTACGCGGTCGCGATCCAGCGTTTGATGTTACATTTCCGCGTAAGCTGCCGGTTGTTGCCACAGCAAGCTCGGCTCCAGATATTGTAGACCCCGTTACGGGAGAGTGCCGCCGTTCCACATCGGCAGACATTGCACGTATTGCCCATATAGTTAATGAATTGCCCGGATTTGATCTGTTTTCAATATCGACCTTGGCCGACGATGCACCAAAAGATCAATTCAGCCTGACGCGATTTTATGCGGCCCTAAAAAACTGCGTCAAACCTGTTCGAACATCCGTCTATGACATCCGTGAAGCCAAACAGGTGATTAAATTGGGTGAATTGATTGCCGGTTCAAAAGAAGCTTTTTGGGAACGCCCTTTCATTAACTTTGGGTATTGTGCGGCTGTATCCCCGTTGACGCTGGATTTCGACAGTACTGACACGATGATGTATTTCGCAGAAAACGGCATTACGGCGTATGGGACAATTGCACCAATGGGCGGGTTAAGTACGCCGCTTTCTTTGCCGGGTATGTTGACCATTATGAATGCCGAATGGTTGGCTGTGGCGGTACTCGCGCAGATGAGTAAAGAGGGCACAGCGCAGATTTATAACTTTTTGCCCGTGTTTGCCGACATGCGTGACGGGGCATATGCACCTGGCGCCATTGAAATCGGTATGATGAACTCCGCCGTTTGCCAGATGGCACGTTTCTATAATGTGCCGGCAGGTGGATATCTGGGACTGACCAATTCCAAAGTAGCCGACGCACAATCAGGTTTTGAAAAAGGAATGTCACCTTTGATGGGGGCTTTGTCAGGGGCTGATTTTATTGTGATGGGTGGGCTGCAAGATGCATTAATGTCGTTTGATTTCGGACAGCTTTTGATCGACAATGAAATCGCCGGCATGGTGAAAACCGTGCGGGGCGGTTTTGGCTTTTCGAAAGAAGCGGTATCTTTGCAGGATATAAAAGACACAGGGCCCGCGGGTATGTTTGCGGACAATCCTTCGACATTGGAATGGATGCATTCGGCAACGTTTATGCCGGAATTGGCAGATCGAAACCTGCGTGAGAAATGGGAACTGGAAGGGTCTTCCACCATTCACCAACGGGCGATGAATAAGGCGTTGCAAATTCTCTCGACACCGAACTCTATTGCTTTTGACAAAACTATTGATGATCGCATACGCGCCGAGTTTACAGGTTTGGTGGCAGGCGATAGCCATCCGCAGGAAGGCTGGACGCGTCTGGAAATTGGTTCAAGCGACCCGGTTCGGGAACGGCGGGTTAATCGCCGAAAACGCGCATAATTAATTATTATAACAGGACATTACGATGAATTCTTCATTTCCCGTAACTGCAAATATTGTCATTATAGGTGGTGGTGCGATAGGCACCAGCATTGCTTTTCATCTGGCGCGTGCAGGCATAAAAGACGTTGTTTTATTGGAAAAATCCAAAATGACCGAAGGCGCCACATGGCATGCGGCGGGTTTGGTCGGGCAGTTCCGATCACAGCAAAATCTAATGAGCCTGATGAATGACAGTGTAAAACTGTTCGATGCTCTGCTTGAGGAAACAGGACAGGACCCCAGCTGGTGCAAAGTCGGCAGCATGCGTATTGCCAGCAGCCCCGATCGCTGGAAAGAATTGCAAAAATCCTACTCATCTGCGCAAGCGGTCGGGTTTGAGATGAATATGATGACCCCATCTGAAGCCAAAGAAATTTATCCACTTATGGAGGTGGGTGATTTGATTGGAGCCGCGTTTATTCCCGATGACGGGCATATTGACCCTAACAGTCTGACACAGGCCTATGCCAAAGGTATCCGAAAATATGGCGGACGTATTATCGAGGGTGTGATGGTCAAGGATTTGGTGCGCAAGGGCAACCGGATTACCCATGTTGTAACCGATCACGGTAATATCGAGGTGGATACAGTGGTCAATGCAGGTGGCTTATGGGCGCGCCAAGTTGGCTGGATGGCTGGCGTGGAAATTCCCGCAGGCGTTGTGGAGCACCAATATTTGGTGACGGAAAAAACCGATGAAATACCAGCTAACCTACCAGCGTTTCGCGATCCGGACGGCGGCTATTATGCCAAACCTGAACCGGGGGCGCTTGCGATAGGTGGTTGGGAGAAAATTACAAAAAAAGTGAACCCGAAGGAGGGTTTCCCTTGGGGTTATGAACGACACCTTTTTGACGCGGATATGGACCGCTTGGAAGAGTTTCTGGAACCTGCGATGCACCGGTTACCGATTTTGGGCAAGCTGGGTATTCGCACGATCATCAACGGTCCTATACCGATCTCGCCTGATGGCGAGCCGATTATGGGGCCGGTTCCCGGGCTTGATAATTTCTTTGCAGCTTGTGCGTTTACGTCCGGTATTGCTGCGTCCGGTGGTGCGGGCAAGGCAGCTGCAAACTGGATTATACACGGCGACCCCGGATTGGATTTATGGGCATTTGACATTCGTCGGTTTGGGGCTTTGCACGCAGGTCAAAAATTTTTGCATGATCGCGCTGTTGAAAGCTATGCTGAATATTATGCCATCCACTGGCCCGGTGAAGAGCTGAATTCTGCACGTGGAGTACGCCGCAGTCCGTTATATCAGACGTTGAAAACCCAAGGTGCAGTGTTCGGTTCAAAATTCGGCTGGGAACGGCCCAACTGGTTTGCCTATGGCGATGTTCCACAAGAAGACGTGTTCGGTTGGGATCGCCCTGGTCAAGATGCTACCGTGGGACGTGAACACAAAGCCGCACGCGAGGGTGTCGTGATGATCGATATGTCGTCTTTCACAAAGTTTGAAATCAGCGGTCGCGATGCCTGCCGTTTTCTACAATACCTCGCAGTTGCAAATGTTGACAAAAAACCTGGCCATGCAACTTATACCCAACTTTGTAATGCACAAGGTGGCATTGAGGCAGATGTTACCATCATTCGCCGCACAGAAGATTGCTTTTGGTTGATCACAGGTTCTGGCTTGGGTGTGCGTGATGGGGACTGGATTACGCGAAATATGCAAAAATTCTGTAGCTCTAGCGGCACTGATGTGCACCTGCGTGATATTACATCCGGTTACGGTGTGATCAATCTGGCGGGACCATTGGCCCGGAAAGTTCTGGAACAAGTCACTGACATTGATGTTGGCAATGACGATTTTGCGTTCATGTCTGCAAAGGATATTCGCATTGGATATGCACCTGCTGTGGCTTACCGGGTGACTTATATTGGTGAGTTAGGTTGGGAGTTGTATATACCGACAGAATACATGCAATACGTCTATGAACTATTGCAGAATGCGGGGCAAGAGTTTGGAATTTCCAATATTGGCTACCGCGCGGTTGACAGTATGCGGTTGGAAAAACGCTATCTTGCCTGGGGGAACGATATTACGCCGGACTACAATCCGTACGAGGCGGGTTTGCAATTTCTGATCGACTGGCAAAAAGGCGATTTCCTTGGTGCTGATGCGCTCGCTACCGTCAGAGACAAAGGTGTAACACGTAAATTGGCATGCCTGACGCTTGAGGATCCCATGACAGTGTTTGGTGGCGAGGCGATTTTTTCTGGTGGAAAGGCTATTGCTCAGACCACCAGCGGCAACTTTGGTTACACGATTGGTAAAAGCCTTGTTCTGGGATATCTGCCAACCGAGTTGATCGGCCAAAACGAATTTGAAGTAGAGGCTTTTGGCCAAAGGTCAAAGGCCGTCTTAGTAAATGGTGCTGCTTACGACCCCAAAAGGCAAAAGATTCTTTGCTGAGGGTAGAAAGGTAGTGCTGTCAGACGCTTTTGCCGTCGTTGCGGGTGCGCCATCGTCCAGATACCACTGCCAAATTGAGTATGGTCGCTATTGATCGACCCGCTTCAACTGGTTTTCTCCGACTATACTACCTTCAGATATAAGCGCCTCGGCTTCCTCTTTGGAGTAACCAATTTCAAGAAGCACATCCAGCGTATGTTGGCCGAGCAATGGAGCCGGAGAATGAATGCCACCGGGGGTTTCTGAAAATTTCACTGGCAGGCCGATCGTTTGAACCTTCCCTGCAATAGGGTGTTCAATTTCCGGCACCATTTCACGTGCAATCGTCTGAGGATCATTGTGCATATCGGTGATCGAGAGTACCGGTCCAGACGGCAATCCACCTTCGTCAAAGATTGCTAACCACTCATGTGATGGGCGTTTACACATTATTGCATTGAGTTCGGTTTCCAATTCATGTCGGCGCATGATGCGATCCGAATTAGCGGCAAATCTAGTATCATAACGCAACTCTGGTGCACCAATCAAATCCACAAATTTCTCCCAGTTTTTCTGATTGGCGGCCCCTATGTTGATCCATCCATCCAACGTTTGAAAGGCCTGATAAGGAGCATTCAGCGGATGGGCTGATCCCATTGCTTCTGGTGACACGCCCGTTGCAAATGCAATCGCGGATTGCCAGTAGGTATGAACGATAGCAGCTTCGAACAGGGACGTATCGACCTTTTGCCCCTCACCTGTTTTCAATTTATGAACATAGGCGGCGACTACTCCCATCGCGCTAAGTATCCCTGCGGTAATATCGGATATTGGCGCACCAACCTTGACAGGTTGGTGACCCGGTGCCTCTCCGGTAATTGACATCAGGCCGGACATCCCTTGAGCAATCAAATCAAATCCGCCACGCTCTGCATAAGGACCTGTTCGGCCAAACCCGGATATCTCGGCATAGATTATACCCGGGTTAATTTTTTTCAGTTCCTCGTAACCAAGGCCCAGTTTTTCCATTGTGCCCATGCGGTAGTTTTCCAATAATACATCCGCATCCTTAATAAGACGGCGCAATGCTTCCTTGCCGCCTTCTGACTTTAGATCAAGTACAACACCGCGCTTGTTGCGGTTCATCATCATATATGCAGCACTTTCACCATTAATGTCCGGTGGGACAAAACGGCGAGAGTCATCACCGTTAGCCTTCTCGACCTTCACCACGTCAGCGCCCATATCCGCTAGCATCAAGCCGCACACAGGGCCTGCCATGATATGTGACAATTCGATTACCCGGCATCCTGCAAGTGGGCCGCTCATACTAACGTCCCTTCCACTCAGGTTTGCGTTTTCCGAAAAAAGCTTCAATTCCTTCTTTGAAATCCTCACTCATATAGCAGTCGACCACAAGATCCGTTCCTTCTGCCGTTGGCCCGTCGACACGTAAGCGCCGCAACGCCTCTTTGGTTGCCCGCAATGTAAGGGGAGCATGACCAGACAATAGGTTCGCTAGCTCTTCCGCACGTGCCCGACAGGCAGCTGCATCAGGCAGCACTTCGCTCACCAGGCCAATCTGCAGTGCCTCTTCGGCTTCGACCAAACGTGCAGTGAAGATAATCTCGCGAACACGTCCCTGCCCCAATAGAGCAGACATTCGGTTAAGATTTCCAATCGAAAGACAGTTTCCGAGTGTACGCGCAATGGGGAAACCAAACCGCATACGTTGATCACATATTCTAAGATCGCAAGCCGCAGCAATGGCTGCTCCACCTCCGGTACAAGCACCGGTAATTGCAGCGATAGTCGGAACCTCGCATTGCTCGATTTTCTGCAATACCTCATCCATCGTCGCTTCATAATCAATGGAATGTTGCGGAGTGGAGAAGCTTCTGAACTGATCCATGTCCGTACCGGCAGCAAACGCTTTGTCACCCGCTCCGGCTATAATGACCGACTTGATATCACCACCCAATCTGATCTCGCTACATATGCGTGCGGTTTCTTCATACATACCAAAGGTCAGCGCATTTCGGGCCTCAGGTCTGTTCAGGGTTATATGTGCAGTATTATCGCGAACATCATAAAGTATCTCTGGCAAATTCGAC
>Ga0209344_10002322_pt1 | contig 21463 bp, 17 predicted proteins | sample Cruoilmetagenom6_FD_187293 | JGI IMG/M metagenome (GOLD analysis project Ga0209344, IMG submission 187293) | Oil polluted marine microbial communities from Coal Oil Point, Santa Barbara, California, USA - Santa Barbara Oil Seep Sample 6 (SPAdes)... | ecosystem: Environmental > Aquatic > Marine... | reverse complement strand
CAAGACGTCATCAATAAAAACAATATTTTTACCTTCTACTAAAAAGTTGATTTCTGTGGTATTTGCTTCGAGTATTTTTTCTCCTCTTCTAAAATCATCTCTAAAAAATGTAATATCTAGATGTCCTAATTCGATATTTTTGATTTTGTAATCCTCTTTAAGCATTGTTGCTAATCGATTAGCGAGATACTTTCCTCTAGGTTGTAATCCGATTAGAACAGTATTAGAAAAGTCGTTATGATTTTCAATAAGTTGACAAGCCAATCGATGAAGAATGATGTTTACCTCTTTAGCATTAAGTAACACTTTTTGACTCATATGATTTCCAAACGTATTTGGTCAACAAAGTTAATGCAAAATTTTAGAAGTTGAAACATATATTTTAGAAACAAAAAAGCCTTTCATTTCTGAAAGGCTTTTTATTATTTAAAATTTAGGAACTTATTTTTTTCCGTCCATTTTATCTTTAAGAGCTTGTAAAGCATCATTAGCATCACCTAAAGTTGGCTTAGCTTCTGCAGCTTGAGCTTCTGCTTTTTTAGCAGCAGCTTTTACATTTGCAATTTCTTCTTCTCTAAAGATAGCTGTATGAGAAGCAACTACACGTTTAAATTCTTTATTGAATTCAATAATTTTAAACTCTGCAGTTTCACCTTTTCCTACTTTTTTACCATCTTCTTTCTCTAAGTGACGAGAAGGAACAAAAGCAACGATATCTTCGTTAAAATCAATTGTAGCTCCTTTGTCTACGATTTCAGAAATTTCAGCAGTATGAACTGTACCTAAAGCAAATTCAGTTTCGTATTTGTCCCAAGGGTTATCAGTAGTTTGTTTATGACCTAGAGATAATTTACGTCCTTCAACATCTAATTCTAATACAACAACTTCTAAATTATCACCTACGTTACAGAATTCACTTGGATGCTTAATTTTCTTAGTCCAAGATAAATCTGAGATATAAATCAATCCGTCGATACCTTCTTCTAATTCAACAAAAACACCAAAGTTTGTAAAGTTACGTACAATACCTGTGTGTTTAGAACCTACAGGATATTTGCTAGTAATGTCTGTCCATGGATCTGGCGTTAATTGCTTAATACCAAGAGACATTTTACGATCTTCTCTATCAAGAGTTAAGATTTGAGCTTCGATTTCATCACCAACTGACACGAAATCTTGAGCAGAACGTAAATGTGTTGACCAAGACATTTCACTTACGTGAACTAATCCTTCTACACCTTCTTCTACTTCAACAAATGCACCATAATCAGCAATAACAACAACTTTTCCTTTTACTTTATCACCAACTTTTACAGTATCGCCTAAAGCTTCCCAAGGATGTTTGCTTAATTGTTTAAGACCTAATTGGATTCTAGACTTATCTTCATCAAAGTCTAAGATTACCACATTAAGTTTTTGGTCTAATTCTACGATTTCATTTGGATGATTAATTCTTGACCATGATAAGTCAGTAATATGAACTAATCCATCAACGCCACCAAGATCAATAAATACACCATAAGACGTAATATTCTTAACAGTACCTTCTAGTACTTGACCTTTTTCTAATTGACCAATGATTTCTTTTTTCTGTTCTTCAATATCAGCTTCAATTAAAGCTTTATGAGATACAACTATGTTTTTGAATTCATGGTTGATTTTCACAACTTTAAATTCCATAGTTTTATTTACATATTGATCGTAATCTCTAATTGGTTTCACATCAATTTGAGAACCTGGCAAGAATGCTTCAATACCAAATACGTCAACGATCATACCTCCTTTAGTTCTGCATTTTACAAAACCATTTACGATTTCACCTGTATCGTGAGCATTATTTACACGATCCCAAGCTTTGATTACTCTTGCTTTTCTGTGAGATAACACTAATTGACCTGTTGCGTCTTCACGAACATCAATTAATACTTCTACTTTGTCACCAACTTTTAAATCTGGATTGTAACGGAACTCATTAAGAGAAATTACACCTTCAGATTTTGCATTGATATCAATAATAGCATCTCTATCAGAGATATGAATTACTTCACCTTCTACAACTTCATCATTAAGTGTATCAACGAAATTTTCTGCTACTAGTTTTTCAAATTCTTCTAATTGCTTATCATCAACTGGATCAATACCTTCTTCGTAATTGTGCCAGTTAAAATCTTTTAAGAATTTTTCAGGATTTGCTTGTGACTCAGATACTTTTGGAGTCTCAACTGCTTTTGTTTCTGTAGTTTCAACAGTTGCTGCTTCAGTAGTTTCTACCTCAGCTTGTTTTGTTTCTTTTTCAGACATGTGCTGAATATTAATTTGTATTCTGTACGTTTAGAAAGATTAAAGCGAATACACACAGAAGTGTTATTGTTTGTTATAATTTTGTCCTTTCATCTTTCCTAGGCTTCGCTAAAAGGAGTGCAAAAATACGTTTTCTTTATTAAAAAAACAAACAATATTAATACTAAGCAATTGATTATATACTGATTAGTTGAAAATGTTAAAAAAAGCCCTTTAACTTATTGATTTTTTGGCATATAAATTGATATCTTTACAATACGTATTAACACTAAAAATAAAACATTTATTATGATAAAAACAAAATACCAAAGCGTATTAGACTTAGGAGAAACATTAAACATCGAAAATGGTGATGTAAAAGAAGAAAATGGTAAATTAAAAATTTGGGGAACAGCTAAAACTCAATATGAAAAAAATTTACTTTGGGATGCTATAAAAGCCGTTGGTGGTGATAGTCCTTCAGATATTATGGCTGACATTAAAGTTGCTGACACATCTGTTTACGCTAGACACACTGTAAAAAGTGGAGAAACTTTAGGAAAAATTGCTAAACAATATTATGGCAATCCTGCTAAGTATCAAGCTATTTTTCAAGCGAATTCTGATATTCTTAAAAATCCAGATTTAATTCATCCAGATCAAGAATTAATTATTCCTAATCTGTAGGACCATTTTAAATCACAAAAAAAGCGACCAATTAAATTGGTCGCTTTTTATTTTTTATACATCTTAGTTTCTCTATTTACTTTCAGATATTTTATCTTTTGCCAAATTGAGTACTAATTCAAATTGTTCTTCTAAATTTAAATTAGAATTATCAACTTTTATTGCATCTTCAGCCATTACTAAAGGAGAATCTTTTCTTGTAGAATCTATATGATCTCGTGATTGAACATTTTTTAAAACGGCTTCATAATCTACCTCATCTCCACGCTCTATAAGCTCATCATAACGACGTTGCGCTCTTTGTTCAGCAGAAGCAGTCATAAATAGTTTTAATTCTGCATCTGGAAACACGACTGTTCCAATATCGCGACCATCCATGACAACACCTTTATCTTTTCCGAAGTTTTGCTGTTGTAAAACTAATTGTTCTCTTACTTCTGAAACTGTTGCCACTTGACTTACAAATTGAGAAACTTCTAGAGTTCTTATTTGTTTTTCGACATTTATACTATTGAGATATACTTCAGCAAAACCTAAATTCTCATTAAAATTAAAACTAATTTGAATCTTATCGAGTTGATCTATAAGTTGTTGCTTATTAAAACACTCTTTATTAATTAAACCGTTTTGCATAGCATACAATGTTACAGCGCGATACATAGCACCAGAATCGACATAAATATAGCCTAAAGCTTTTGCTAAACGTTTAGCGACTGTGCTTTTTCCTGTAGAAGAAAATCCGTCTATTGCTATGGTAATTTTATGCATTATCTTAAATCTATTTGTAGTCCAAAAAAACTTGTGTTCGAAGCACTTGTATATCTAGCATGCGTATAACTAAATCGCATTTTATTCAATTTAATTCCAATACCGAAAGATAATCCCGAAAAATTCCGTTGTTCTTCCATACGTAATTCTTCAGCTCTTCTAAAATTATAACCTAAGCGAATACTAAATCCTCTTTCTGGAAATAGTTCTGCTCCCAAAACTGTGTGTCTCAAAACTTCTCCTAAAAATCCTACTTCTTCCTGTGTTTGATTGCCATCTAAATCTGTTGTAGCTCTTGAAGGGTTGGAAAACGATAATGGCCACTTTTGTAAGTTTTCAAAAGTCAAATGCCAACGTAAAGGTACATTTTCAAGCGTTTGTGATAAACCTAAAGACACTTCCATTGGTAATTTTTCATTTAACCCAGCATACGTTACTATTTGAGTACCAATATTTCTAATACTTAAAGCCGCATGGAAATCTAATTTTTCATTAATGTACATTGCTCCTAAATCGGCAGCAACACCAATTGAATTGTACTGCTCTAATTTAGAGGTAATCATTTTTACGTTTGCACCTATATAAAAATCACTAAATGGAATTTGGTATGCATAACCAACCGAAAGCGCAGCTTCATTACCTGTAAATGTACCTGTAGATACAGCATTTTGATCGTAACCTTCAAACTCTCCGTAATTGATATACGTCATTCCAATATGCAAGGTTTGCACATGTCGATCCCAAGTGTAGGCATAAGCTGCTGTTCCATAACTTATTCCACCTAAATAACTTGAATAATTTACAGCCAACTGATTGTCCATTTCTGCATTAATACTAGCAGGATTAAACAAACCACTTGTCACATCATAATCGTAATTAGTAATTACTTTTCCACCTAAAGCAGCTTGGCGTGGAGAAGATACCAAATTTAAAAATTGAAATGTAGACTCACCTCCTACTTGTGCGAAAAATGTAGAGGTCGTCAAAAGACAAATAAAAATGGTAATTTTCTTTAGCATATAAGTTTGCAAAGTAAATAAATCTATCTTAAAACGACGATATGTCTATTTTATTTTTTTGAAAGTGTTGAATTCTGATTCACATGAAGTTTTTGTCCGATCTTTATTAAATTTCCAGACAAATCATTAAGGTCTTTTAAGTCGGCAACTGTGGTATTATTCCGCTTAGCAATATTATATAAAGTGTCTCCTCTTGAAACAATCCAAATTGCATCTGAATCTGTTTCTACATCTTCAAAGTTCCTAACTCTTAAAGTTTCACCTACTTTAATAAGGGTTGTCTCTAAATTATTTGCTCTTTTAAGTTGATTTAAACTTGTTTTATAGCGTTTTGATAATTCATATAACGTTTCACCTTTCTTAACTAAATGAAAATTAGAAGTAATTAGGTCTGTTTTGTCTTCAGATTGTTCAGAGACTAATGTTGTGTTAGAATTCAAATCTATATTTTCCGCATTATTAATTACTTCTGTAGAATCATGAGATGCTCTAGATAAATTAGTATCTGCAATTAATTTAGAATTTTCAACCTTATCAATTGAAGTATGGACAGTATCTGTAACTACTGTTTTTTGAGTAGTCACAGACATGTCCTTTATTAAATTTGTTTTTATTTCTGTACGAGTTGCAAGTAATGAATCCTTTATTTTCTTAGCTGTTCTAGATTTAGCAATTTCACCATTAGTATAAGTAATTTCTCCTGTTTCCAAATTAAGCTTTGCAGGCTTACCATTTAGAAGTACGTCCTTATAATTGTTGGTTTGAATTGTTTGCGCAACAGCTCCAAAACTAGAAACTGCAACAACTAAAACCGTAGCTATTAATCTAAAGTTTTTTAGCATTTTTTACTTTTTGATTGGTTAGTGCCAACCTCAAAACGTCACTCATATCTTTGACATAATGAAATTTTAAACCTTTCAAATATAAGGGATTTATTTCTTCTATATCTCTTTTATTGTCTTCACAAAGCAAAATTTCTTTAATTCTAGCACGTTTAGCAGCTAAAATTTTCTCTTTAATCCCTCCAACTGGCAATACTTTTCCTCTTAAGGTTATTTCTCCTGTCATTGCCAAATTATTTTTCACCTTACGTTGTGTAAATAAGGACACTAGAGATGTTAACATGGTTACACCTGCACTCGGACCATCTTTTGGAGTTGCACCTTCTGGCACGTGAATGTGCACATTATAGTTTTCAAAAACCTCAGGATTAATACCAAATTCATCTGCGTTTGCTTTGATATATTCCATAGCGATGGTTGCTGACTCTTTCATTACTTTTCCTAAATTACCAGTAATTGTAAGATTACCTTTTCCTTTAGAGAGAATTGATTCTATAAATAAAATATCGCCTCCTACTCGTGTCCAAGCCAAACCAGTAACGACACCTGCAACATTATTATTTTCATACTTATCGCGTTCTAATTTTGGTGATCCTAATACTTCAATCACATCTTCATTAGTCACTTTAATATTATAGTCTTCTTCCATAGCAATATTTTTAGCTGCGTGACGCACCATTTTTGCTATTTGCTTTTCTAAACCACGAACACCTGATTCTCTTGTATAACCTTCAACTATTTTTTCTAATTGTGGTTTCGCTATTTTTAAATGTTTATCGGTTAATCCGTGTTCTTTTAATTGCTTCGGAAGTAAATGACGTTTCCCTATTTCAACTTTCTCTTCAATAGTGTAACCTGTAACATTAATAATTTCCATTCGGTCTAATAATGCAGGTTGAATGGTATTTAAGCTATTAGATGTTGCTATAAACATCACTTTAGACAAATCGAATCCCATTTCAAGGAAATTGTCATGAAACTCACTATTTTGTTCAGGATCTAACACTTCTAACAATGCAGAAGAAGGATCGCCTTGGTGAGAATTTGAGAGTTTATCAATTTCATCTAAAACAAATACAGGATTGGATGTTCCTGCTTTTTTCAAACTCTGAATGATTCGTCCTGGCATTGCTCCAATATAGGTTTTACGATGTCCTCTAATTTCGGCTTCATCACGTAAACCACCTAAAGACATACGAACATATTCTCGACCTAAAGCTTCAGCAATAGATTTCCCTAAAGACGTTTTACCAACTCCAGGAGGACCATACAAGCAAAGAATTGGCGATTTCATATCGTTACGCAATTTAAGTACTGCTAGATATTCAATAATTCGCTTCTTCACATCTTCCAAACCATAATGATCACGATCTAAAATTCGCATAGCACGTTTTAAATCGAATTTATCTATACTAAACTCATCCCAAGGTAAATCTAAGAATAAATCTAAGTAATTTCGTTGAATAGAATATTCTGCCACTTGTGGATTCATACGTTGCATTTTTGACAATTCTTTATCAAAATGCTCTGCAACTTTTTTGTTCCACTTTTTAGTTTTAGCACGTTGACGCATCTCTTCAATTTCTTCTCCAGAAGACACACCTCCTCCAAGTTCTTCCTGAATGGTTTTCATCTGTTGATGTAAGAAATACTCTCTTTGCTGTTGATTCATGTCACTTTGAACTTTAGACTGAATATCATTTTTAAGCTCCAATTTTTGAAGTTCGACATTCATGAATTTTAAAGTCGCAAGTGCACGTTCTTTTAAATCATTAATTTCTAATAATTCTTGTTTTTCTTTTACAGAAAGATTCATATTAGAAGACACAAAGTTGACTAAGAACGAATTACTTTCAATATTCTTAATTGCAAAAGAGGCTTCTGTTGGAATATTTGGACTGTCTTTTATAATTTGAAGCGACAAGTCTTTAATAGATTCTATAATTGCAGAAAACTCTTCATTATCGACTGCTGGTTTTGCTTCAGGAACATCTTTAACAGTTGCTGTTAAATAAGGCTCTTCAGAAATCACATCTTGAATTTCAAAACGTTTTTTTCCTTGTATGATAATGGTTGTATTTCCATCAGGCATTTTAAGAACTTTCAAAATACGAGCAACAGTTCCTTTTTTGAACACATCTTTTCCGCTAGGATCTTCAATCGTTTCGTCTTTTTGAGAGACAACACCAATGACCTTGCTTCCTTTATTAGCATCATTAATTAGTTTGATAGATTTATCTCTACCAGCTGTAATAGGTATTACAACACCTGGAAACAAAACCGTATTACGCAATGGTAATATTGGTAAAGATTCTGGAAGGGTTTCATTATTTATTTCTGCTTCATCTTCAGGTGTCATTAAAGGAATTAATTCTGAATTTTCATCAAAATCCTGAAATGACAAACTGTCAAGCTTTAAGAAATTAGACTTCGCCATATTATTTTTTTAGTCATTCTGTCATTAAAACAACAGAACTTATCGATTTATAATTATTTAAATAATCCCATTTAACACTGCGTATCAAACGATTACAAAGTTAAAGGAATTATATACCTTTATCTAATTCCAATAGTTATGCCATTACGCCTTATAAGATTAAAAACTTTTTTTATTAAAAGTGTAACAATTGGTTTACACTGTCCTCTCTATACTAAAGCAATTGTTTTTTGACACTAACCAACCAAAATATAGAGCAGTTATTGCAGCTTTGCAAATCTGGCGACCAACATGCACAAATGGAAGTCTATAACAGATATTACAAAGCGATGTATAACACAGCATTTAGAATTGTAAAAGACAGTTTTGAGGCTGAAGACATCATGCAAGATTCGTTTTTGACAGCATTCACAAAGTTAGATACGCTTAAAGAGATTAAAACATTTGGATCCTGGCTGAAACGCATCGTCATAAATAACAGTATTCATCATTATAAAAAGAATAGTAAATATGAAGATGTGCCATTAGACGATGTGCTTTATAAAGTTGAAAATCATTCTGGAATAGTTGAAAATGATGAGTTTTCTAGTTTAAAAGTAAATCAGGTTTTAGACACTCTGAAAACACTTAAAGATAATTACAGAATGGGATTGACACTACATTTGATTGAAGGTTATGATTATGAAGAAATTTGTGAAATTATGGATATAACTTATGCCAATTGTAGAACATTAATATCACGAGCAAAAGAAAGCTTGAGAAATAAATTAGCGCCTTTAGCCTCTTAATACGATTATTATGAAAAAAGATAATATAGATCACCTTTTTGGAAGACTTGAAAATGAGTTTGATATGGATTTGCCAAACTCTGGACACCAAAATCGGTTTTTAGAAAAACTAAAGCAACAAGATACCATTGCTGATAATAATACACCAAAAACAAGTTACTGGAAACCATTCTTAGCTTTAGCAGCATCTATTATATTATGTATTTGTATCGTTACAATGATGCAACAACAAAAGCCCGAATTAAAAGGTTTGGCGAGTGTGTCACCAGAATTATCCAGAACTCAAGATTTTTTCACATTAGCAATTCAAAGTGAATTAGCAATACTTGAAACTGAACGATCACCAGAAACTGAAGAATTAATTAATGATGCCTTAAAACAGCTTCATGTTTTAGAATCTGATTATAAAAAATTAAAAAAAGATTTAACAGAATCTGGTGATGATAAACGTGTTGTTTATGCTATGATATCAAACTTTCAAAACAGAATTGACGTACTAGAACATGTTTTAGAAAACATAGAAGAAGTTAAAAGTTTTAAAAACAACAAATCAAATCATAATACACTATAACATTTAAAAATCAACAAAAAACGTTCCTACACAGTTAATCTTTTTTATAGGAGTACAAATAACAATCATTATGAAAACACAATTACTATATAAACTACTATTTGCTTTTATACTAGTCCCAACTCTAGCATTAGCAGGAAACACAAAAAATTGGTCTGGAAAGCACACGAAAGAAAAAACAATCAAAAAAGATTTTTCGGTTTCTAGTGACGCAACATTAAAAGTTGACAATAGCTATGGAAACATTGACATTGTTACTTATGAAGGCTCAACAATTACTATTGAAGTTCGCATTAAAACTAATGGTGACGACTTAGAAAAAGTTCAAGATAAAATTGATGATATCGATGTTGAATTTAGCGCATCATCTTCATCAGTAATGGCTAAAACAATTTTTAGCAAAGAGAAATCTAAATCTTGGTGGAATTGGGGAAAAAACAACAATGTAAATATGTCAATCAATTACGTTATTAAATTACCAATTACCAACAATGTAGATTTAAATAATGACTACGGAAGTATTACACTTGATAAACTAGAAGGTCGTGCAGAAATTAATTGTGACTACGGAAAAATTACGACCAAAGAATTAATGGCTGACAATAATGATATTAATTTCGACTATACCAATAACTCGTATTTTGAATATATAAAAAGCGGAAGCATTAATGCTGATTACAGTGGTTTTACAGTAGGAAAAGCTAAATCCTTAGACATCAATGCAGATTATACAAAATCTGAAATTGAGCTAGCCGAAAACATCTCTTACAATTGTGATTATGGATCATTAAAGATTAATAACGCAAACAACGTAGATGGTAATGGTGATTATCTAACCTTAAGACTTGGAACCATTTATAAAAATGTAACCATTAAAGCCGATTATGGTTCTATAAAAATTGAAAAAATGGCTGAAACTGCTAATAACATCGAAATAGAATCCGATTACTGTGGCATTACTATTGGTTACGATTCTAAGTATGCTTTTAATTTTGATATCGATTTAGAGTATGCCTCTTTACGAGATGCAGATCACTTTGAGTTCACAAAAAAACGTATTGAATCTTCTGATAAATACTATCAAGGTTACTACAGAAATTCTAATAGTGGAAACATGGTTAGAATAAAAACTGAATATGGAAGCGTAACATTCAAAAAGAATTAAAAATTAATTAAAAACTTTAAAAATGAAAAAATCAATCTTACTTACTACATTGTTATTTTGTATCTCATTTAGTTATGCAGGCAACAAAAAGATAAAAGGTAATGGAAAAATGACAACCATAACAAGATCTACATCAGATTACGATGGCGTTAAATGTGCTGGTTCTTTCGACTATATTTTAGTTGCAGGTACTGAAGGAAAAATCACTATTGAAGGAGAAGAAAACCTACTACAATATGTTATAACAGAAGTTAAAGACAATACTCTTATTATTAAAACAGAAAGGCATATTAATCTTAAACCTAGCAATAATAAAACGATAAAAGTAACAATTCCATTTAAAGACATTAGCAGTGTCTCATTAGCAGGTTCTGGTGATTTATGGAATGAAGATGTTATTACTGCCACAAATTTAGAAGTTGCTTTAGCAGGTTCAGGCGATGTCGTTTTAACTATTGAAGCTTCTAACACAGAAGGTAAAGTTGCTGGTTCTGGTGACTTAACCTTAAAGGGAAATACGAATAAACTTGAAGCTAAAGTTGCTGGTTCTGGCGATTTTCATGGATTCAATTTACAATCTAATCACACTACAGTTTCTGTTGCTGGTTCTGGTGATGCCAAAGTGGTTAGTAATGAAAGCTTAAAAGCCAGAGTATCTGGTTCTGGTGATATAGAATACAGAGGCAATCCTAAAACAGAAGACTCTAAAGTTGCTGGTTCGGGAAGTATTAGTAATTAAATATATATCATCAATCAAACAAAAAAAGCCACTCTGTTTAGAGTGGCTTTTTTTGTTTTGATCTTAAAACTACTATTGTTTAGTGTAAATAAAAGTTAAGTCTTGAGAAGTCGTTGCTGTAAAATCTGAGCTAAATGCTGTAAAACCTTCAGGAATAAAAACAGATAATTGGTTACCATTTAGAGTGTAATCTAATACAGATGTGCCATCATTAACTGTTACATTACTTCCACTTTGAGTCCATGTGAAATTTATATTTTCATTTTCCAATTCACACTCAATTGTATAATCATATTCATTGGTAGTACCTACTTCAATATCAAAAGTAAAAGAAGCAAATGAAGTACTCATATTAACTCCTGTATTATCTACATTAAATACAAGTGTTTCATTTTCGTAACACTCCATTTCATCAAAAAAGTTTTCACTTTCTGTTCCATCATTATTTAAATCTATAGCTTCCTCTCCTATCCAAGCTGTAAGAAGCCAAGTACCAACAATATCGGCATCTCCTCCTGTACCAGTTGAGCAATCCAAACCATCAATTATAGCTTGAATACTTCCATCTGAATCACCACATACTGTTACTTTTATTTCTAAAGCTGTTTTATAAGTATTACATAACGTAGCATTAGAAGTGTCTTCATTATAAGCTATTTCTGCTTGATCAGCTGAAATAGTTACGGTTTCACAAGGATCTAGATTAGCAGCTCCACAATCGCCTAAACTATTAATTTGAGTTTGTAAACTTCCATCAGAATCGCCACAAAATTGCATTTGAACTTCTAAAGCATTTCTATAAGCGATACATAATTGCGTATAAGTTTCATCTGTAACATCTAGAAAAGCAATAGCTGCATCCTGAGTATTTTGTGATGCTATTTCACAAGACAAATCTGAATCATCTGAAAAATCACCTTCTAGAGGTTCGTTTTCACAAGTAAAGGCTGTGACTAGGATAAATATTGAAAATAAAAAGGATATTTTTTTCATTATATAAAATGTAATTGGGTTTATACAAAAATACTAATTTCTAACAAATTTTATGTTTTCAAATACTTATATATAAAAACGACCAGAGAAAACTCTAGTCGTATGTAAAATATTTTAAATTTTTATTATTCAATCTTTTGCCACACAGAAGTAGCTACTGTTACTGTAGTGACATTAAACCCAGTATCTGACTGAATTTGTTCTTCATCTTGTAAAAACGTTAATATTTGTCCATCATCACTTAATTCAAAATTTGCATCTTGATCAACATCGTCAACATTTGCTGGCATACCATCTACTTCAAAATCTAAAAAAGAACCATTAATTGACATTACATTTCCATTTGTAGAGTAAACTCCTTCTCCAAAAACATCTGTATATTCGTCAGTGTAACTATCATTAGTTTCTCCATTCACTATTGTAGTAGATTGCAATTCATAATCTCCAGAAACAGTATATTCTGTTTCCGTAAACACTAAATTATAATCTGAACTTATTCTTGTTGTTGTAAAGTCTATCACAAATGTTTGACCTGCAGTATCAGTCGTAGAGGTAAGATCTACATCAAATTCAGCTAAAGCCCAAGTTCCAATGAGTGAAGCGTTACCTTCGTTATCACCAAAATCATTATTTTCAAATTGTTGATTTACCAACTCTTCATCTAAAGCCTCATTTTCACAAGTGAATGCTGTTAATAAAACAAATAAAGAAAATAGAAAACTTAGCTTTTTCATGGTGTAGTTAATTTAGTTAGTAACAAACATACTAATTTTAATTTGGAATTGGATTTTCTTTAGGCACTCTAAATAGTAAAACAATTCCTACTAAGAAAAACACGAATAAGAATAAGATTGCATTACGCATACTGCCAGTGACCTGATCTATTGTTGCAAAAATCACCATACCGATTACTATTCCAATTTTTTCTGCAACATCGTAAAAACTAAAGTATGACGTTGTGTCTTCTGTATTTGGTAAAAACTTCGAATATGTAGATCTCGCTAGTGATTGTATTCCTCCCATTACAAATCCAACTAAAGATGCTGCGATATAAAACTGAACTGGTGTTTCCATAAAGTAGGCGTAGACACATAAGGACATCCATATAAAGTTAATCACGATTAACGTTGGTATATTTCCAAATTTTGAAGATGCGCGAGATGTTAAAAAAGCACCAAGCACAGCAACTAATTGAATCACTAAAATACTAAGAATCAAACCTTGTGTTTTTGCATCAGAATTTCCCCAAGCAATTTCTTCTTCTCCAAAATATACAGCAACAAGCATTATCGTTTGTACAGCCATACTAAACACAAAAAAAGCAACTAAATAACGTTTAAGTCTTAAGTTTTGTTTGAGCTGTAACCATACTTGTTTTAATTCTTTTAAACCATTAAACACAACAGCTTTAGTTACTTTATGTCCATTAGAAACACCTTTAGGAAGAATATAAAATGTGTATTGACTAAAGACAATCCACCATAAACCAACAGTAACAAAAGAGTAACGCATCATTTGCATTTTTTCTTCTCCAGTTTCTTGACTCATGACCATAATTAAGTTCAATATTAAAAGAAGTACACTTCCAACATATCCCATACTAAATCCTTTCGCGCTAATACTGTCTTGTTGTTCTGGAAATGCTATATCTGGCAAATATGAATTATAGAAGACCAAACTTCCCCAATACCCTATTAAACCCATGAAGTAAAACAACAGACTTAAATGAATATTTTCAATACTAAACCAATACATTCCTATACATCCTGCTGCTCCTACGTAACAAAAGAATTTCATAAAACTCTTTTTATTTCCTACATAATCGGCAATACCAGAAAGTATCGGTGAAGTTATAGAAACCACTAAAAATGTAAATGCTGTGACATAAGTAATTAAAGCAGAACTTTTAAATTCTAATCCGAAAGCAGGCACTATTTTATCTGAACCTTCAACAAATAAAAATGAATAAAACAATGGGAAAATTGAAGATGCAATTGTAAGTGTATATACCGAATTTGCCCAATCGTAAAATGCCCAAGCATTTAGCAGTTTTTTACTGCCTTTCTGTAACTGTTCCATAAATAAAAAAGCTGCTTTTAAGTAAGCAGCTTCTAAATTAAGATATTTTTTAAGAATTCAAGATTAAAACTCTCCTAATGGTCTAAAAGATGTAACTCCAAACTTTTTAGCTTCTGCTTTAGATTTAGGAGCCCAAGCTTTTAAGTTAGAAATACGTGTATCATTAGAAGGGTGTGTACTCAAAAATTCTGGTGGTGCATCTCCTCCACTATTTGCTTTCATACGCTTCCATAATTCTGCTGCTTCATCTGGATTATAACCTGCAATTGCCATTAATGTTAATCCGAATTCATCTGATTGAGATTCGTGGCTTCTACTAAAAGGTAACATTCCTAAAACATTTGAACCAACACCATAAGACTGATTAAAAATATCTCTTGTTTGCTCATCTTTAATGGCTATGTTTCCAACAACTCCAAGTCCTTGTTGAATATATGCAGCACTCATACGTTGTTGTCCGTGATTAGCAAGCGCATGCGCAACTTCGTGTCCCATAATTGCTGCGACACCTGTTTCGTTTTGTGCAATAGGTAAAATTCCTGTATAAAATACGATCTTTCCTCCTGGCATACACCAAGCATTTACAGTATTATCATTAACCAGGTTATATTCCCATTTGTAATCTTTTAAATATCCTTGGTGACCATTTGCGTCTAACCAACGTTCTGCAGCAACTGCAATTCGTTGTCCTACACGTTTAATCATTTCAGAATCTGAAGTGCCATTAACGACATTGTTTTCTGATAAAAATTGATCGTATTGTGCAAATGCAGAAGGAAATATTTGACTATTAGACACAAATGCTAATGTTTTATTTCCAGTAAGAGGATTGGTAGCACAAGACAAGAACATAACGATAGTTCCGAATGCTACAATAGTGTTTTTATATTTCATTTTTTAATGGTTTTTGGGTTTTTGTATTATTAACCTAAATTTACAAAATTCGTTCCGTAATGTTTGACACATGCAGTTATAAAAAGGTCACATTTAATCTTATTTTCTAATTACCTTTTATATGAAGCTCAGAAAAATCTTTATCAATTGTGATATTAGAATGCTTATCAACCTTTAATCTTTCAAGATCAATAACTTCATTATCTAACTGAATCTCTTTGACTTCAAAAGGCAAACCATAAATTTTTAAATTAAACGCTTTGTATTTTGTAGTGTACTTACCTTCTTTATGTTGCTGAATAATTAATTGATTTTCTTTACCACTCAACTTAAAGGTTCTTAAACTGTAGCGACCTTTAGTATAATCATAGCCATCATTAGCATCATCAAACAATGTAGATACTTCTTTTCCTTCTTTAAAATACACGTCTAAAGTAACTTCATCAAAATCAAGTTCGTCAACATACTGCTGAACAGGATATTTAGGAATAATAGCTCCTTCTTTTATAAAAATTGGCATGCTTTCAATATCAGCATCAACCCATAATTCTTTTCCTCCTTTAATTCTTTCATTTGTCCAGTAGTTGTACCAATTACCGCGAGGAATATACATTCGTCTTCCTCTTGCATTTTGCTCTATAATTGGACATACTAAAATACTTTCACCGAATACAAATTCATCTGTTCTATAATGAGTTTGAACATCGTCTTGGTCATAAAGCACTAACGACTTCAATATTGGTGTGCCTTGATCTACGTGATGCCAAAATGCCGTGTATAAATAGGGCAACAACTGGTAACGTAACTCAATAAATTTTCGAACAATATCAGTTACATCTTCGTCAAAAGCCCAAGGTTCTTGGTCTCCATGATCTCCAGAGGAATGTACACGACAAAAGGGATGGAATATTCCTAATTGAATCCATCGTGTAAACAACTCTCCTTGAGGTTGCTCTGCAAATCCACCAATATCACTACCAACAAAGCTAAAACCAGACATAGCCATGCGTTGCGCTTGTACATTTGCAATCCATAAATGTTCCCAAGTTGCCACATTATCACCTGTCCATGTAGACGTATAACGTTGCGTACCTGAATATGCTGCTCTTGTAATTACAAATGGACGCTTAGGATAGGCATACTTTTTTAAGCCTTGATATGTTGCTCTTGCCATTTGCATACCATAAACATTGTGTGCTTTTCTGTGGCTACAAAAATTACCATCATAATTATGTCTTACATCATCTGGAAAGGTTTTATTAGGAACTTCCATGACAGCTGGTTCGTTCATATCATTCCAAACGCCTTTAATTCCAATATCTTCAATTAATTCTTTAAACAAACCAGACCACCATTCTCTTACTTCTGGATTGGTAAAATCTGGAAAATAACATTCGCCAGGCCACACTTTGCCTTTCATATAAGGACCATCTGCTCGTTTACAGAAATAATCTTTTTCTAAAGCTTCTCTAAATACAGAATACTCTTTATCTATTTTAATTCCTGGATCAATGATAGCAACAGTTTTAAATCCATCATCTGCTAATTCTTTAACCATTCGCTTTGGGTCTGGAAAATGCTCTTTATTCCATGTAAAACATCTAAAGCCTTCCATATAATCAATATCTAAATAAATAGCATCACATGGAATTTTTAGTTTTCTAAAGGTAGATGTAATTTCTTTTACTTTGCTTTCAGGATAATAACTCCATTTACATTGATGGTATCCCAAAGCCCAAAGAGGTGGCAACTGATGTGGTTTTCCTGTAAGATCTGTATAGCTTTCGATAACATCTTGCATTTGTGGACCATAAATAAAATAGTAATTCATTTCTCCTCCATCAGCCCAAAAACTGGTCACATTTCGTCTTTCTTGTGAAAAATCGAAATAACTTCTAAAGGAGTTATCAAAGAAAATACCATAAGCCTTCTTATTGTGTAAACCTGTGTAAAAAGGAATTGCTTTATAAATAGGATCTGTATCTTTTCCGTAAGCGTAAGAATCTGTCACCCAATTTTGGTAACGCTTCCCTTTCATATTTAAATGATTTGGTTTGTCTCCTAAACCATAATAACTTTCACCATCGTTAGACAACTTACTCATTTTAACAATATTACCTCCAAACTCATAACTTTCCTCCCAATGAAAACCTGCTTCATCTTGATTAATCAATTTATTGTCTTTTGCATCGTAAAGAGAAACTCTTAAGTCTTCTTTTAAAATGTGACAAATAAGTTTTGAGGTTGTTATTATATAATGCGTTTCATCTTCATCAATAGTGAGATGATTATATCCTGTACTTGCATATTGAGTAATAGCATAAGAAAAATCATTACCAAATGTTCCTGTTGTTGAATATCTGAATCGTAAAACACTATCTCTTAACACCGTTAGTTGTAAAACAACATCATTATCTGTAGAAAAATATAAGGTATCTACATCTTTTTTAAATGTTATTACTTTGGAAGGAAATAAGTTTCCTTTTTGCTCTAATTCGGTATTTATAATCATAGTGTGATTTTTGAATAAACTAAACGTAAAAAAACGGAAAAATCAGGACGTAAGAAAGAATGCTATATGCGACTTATAAGAAATTATTAACTATAACGATTTCGAAAATCTATTTTAATAACAATCACAAACTAGTCCTCTTTTATAATTTGATTATACCCTATTAAACTATAACTTATATTTAAAAATTACCACACCCAGAGGTGGAATTATTACGTCGATTGAATAATCTCTAAAATGCCAAGGGTCGTCTTTGGCAGTCATTAGCTTATTAGTATAATTACCTGTTCCATAGAATTTTTTATGGTCACTATTGAAAATTTCCTTTAGTTCACCAGCATTAGGTACGCCTAGTTTAAAATTTTCTTTAGGTATAGGCGTCATATTACAAACAACAATGACAGTATCTTTTTTACTGTTACCATGTCTCATGTAAGCAAACATAGAATTCTCTGCATCATTGTAATCTATCCATTCAAATCCTTCTTTAGAGAATTGTTTTTGATATAGAGCAGGTTCTTTTTTATAAAGTGTATTTAAGGCTTTAATTAATTCTTGTATGCCTTTATGAGGTTCGTATTGAAGCAGGTGCCAATCTAAACTTTGTTGAAAATTCCATTCTTCACTTTGAGCAAATTCTGCACCTTGAAACAATAAATTGGTTCCAGGATGCGTAAACATATAACTGTATAAAACTCGTAGATTAGCAAAGCGTTGCCATTCGTCACCAGGCATTCTACCTAGAATTGATTTTTTCCCATAAACAACCTCATCGTGACTTAGAGGTAGCATAAAGTTTTCGGTAAACGCATAAGTCATACTAAACGTTAAATCGTTTTGATGGTGTTTTCTGTAAATTGGTTCTTTTGCAAAATATTGAAGTGTATCGTGCATCCAACCCATCATCCATTTCATTCCGAAACCTAATCCTCCCATTGATGTTGGTTTGGAAACCATTGGAAAAGCTGTAGATTCTTCAGCTATAGTTTGCACATCTGGAAAGTTTAAATACACAGCTTCATTCATTTCTCTCATAAATGATATAGCTTCTAAGTTTTCTCTTCCGCCAAATATATTGGGCTCCCATTGACCTTCTTCTCTAGAATAATCTAAAAACAACATGGATGCAACTGCATCTACACGTAAGCCATCAGCATGGTATTGATCTAACCAAAAAATTGCATTACTAATTAAAAAGGACTTGACTTCATTGCGTCCATAATTAAAGATTAAACTTTTCCAGTCGTTATGATAGCCTTTCCTAGGATCGGGATGTTCGTATAAATGTGTACCATCAAAAAAACCTAAACCATGAGCGTCTTCAGGAAAATGAGAAGGCACCCAATCTAATATAATTCCGATATCATTTTGGTGCAATTTGTCAACTAAAAGTTTAAATTCTTCAGGATATCCAAACCGAGATGTTGGTGCAAAGTAACCTGTAACCTGATAACCCCAACTTGGGTCGTATGGAAACTCCATGATTGGCATTAACTCGACATGTGTAAAGTTCATTTCCTTTACATAGGCAACTAATTCATCTGCTAATTCAACGTATGATAAGAATCGTTTTTCTTCGATTTGTTTTTTCCAAGAGCCTAAATGGACTTCATAAACAGAAAATGGTGCATCTAAAGCATTGTGCTTTTTACGATTTTTCATCCATTTATCATCTTTCCAACTATAAGGTTCTTCCCAAACAATAGAAGCTGTTTTTGGGTTGTGCTCATAACGTCTAGCATAAGGATCTGCTTTTTCAGTTTTTATACCATTATTATGACTTTCTATTTTATACTTATACGTTGTGCCTTTACCAATATTTGGAATAAAACCTTCCCAAATACCACTTTCATCCCAACGCACATTTAAATTGTGCTCTCCATCTTTCCAATAATTAAAATCTCCTATAACTGAAACCTGTTTTGCACCTGGAGCCCAAACAGCAAAGTAAGTCCCTTCAACATCATTAAGAATCGTAATATGCGACCCGAATTTTTCATACAACCTATAATGCTTTCCAGATTTAAAAAGATTGATATCAAATTCTGTGAATAAACTATGTGCTATGACTTTAGGCATATCATGTTTTTGGTTAAGAATGAATTAGATTATTTAATTATAGTACCTTTAGGTATTGTTGCTCCTTTTTTAATAACAACAATGCCATCCTTTATTAAATAGGTGTCGGTTTCAGTATCTTCTAAATGTTTACCACCTTCAATTTTAACATCATCACCAATTCTACAGTTTTTATCAACTATACAATAGTTTAAATAACATCGATCTCCAATTCCTAAGAGGTTTTCAATTTTATGCTCCTCAATGTGTTTTAAAGACTCATAAGAATCATTTCCCATCATATAGGTATTTAGTATCGTTGAGTTTTTACCTATTCTCGATCGAATACCAATAACACTTCTTTCAATTTTAGCTGCGTGAATGATACAACCATCTGCAATAACCGTTTTATTCAATAAGGTTCCAGAAATTTTTGATGTAGGCAATATTCTTGCCCTTGTATACACTCTATCATCTGAATATAAATTAAACTTAGGAATCTCGTCTGTTAATCCTAAATTAGCCTCAAAGAAAGAATCAATAGTCCCGATATCTGTCCAATAGCCTTCATATTGATAACTAAGTGTTTTATACTTATGTATAGATTGTGGTATGATTTCTTTTCCAAAATCATTGGTATCTGGGTTTTCCATTAACTTAATTAAGAGCTCTCTATTAAAAATGTAAATTCCCATAGAAGCCAGATAATTTCTACCTTCTTTTTTCATATCTTCACTAACATCAGACGTCCAATCTGGCAATAAGTTAGCAGCAGGTTTTTCTATAAATGATGTAATTGTATTGTCTTCATCTGTTTTTAAAATCCCAAATGAAGTAGCTTCCTTTGCAGTGACAGGATAGGTTGCAATAGTTATTTCTGAATTACTTTGTTCATGCTTATCAATCATTTCTTGTAAATCCATATTATACAATTGGTCACCAGAAAGTATTAATGCATATTTAAAATCGTGACTTAAAAAATGATGCATACTCTGTCTTACAGCATCAGCTGTACCTTGAAACCAATCGCCACTTTGCATGGTTTGTTCTGCAGCTAAAACATCTACAAATGCATGGCTAAAAAAACTAAAGTGATAGGTGTTTTTGATGTGCTTATTTAAAGATGCAGAGTTAAATTGTGTTAGCACATATATTCTTTTAATACTAGAATTTATACAGTTAGAAATTGGGATATCAACCAATCGATATTTACCTGCAATAGGAACTGCTGGTTTAGATCGTTTTGCTGTTAGTGGATACAATCGAGATCCTTGGCCACCACCAAGAATAATTGATAATACTTTATCATTAATCATAGCTTTAGTTTAATTAATTGATTTATATAAATTGATATATGCTTTTGCTGAGACTTCCCAAGAATGGTCAATACTCATGATATGTTTTCTATTCTTATTAAATGCGTTTTTGTCTTTATAAAACTTGGATGCTTTTTTTATTGCTGCAACAATGGTATCAACTGTAACAGTATCGTGACAAATTCCGAAGCCACCTTCATCAATATCAATTACAGTATCTTTTAAACCTCCAATGCTTCTTACGACAGGCACAGTTCCATAACGTAATGAATACATTTGATTTAAACCACAAGGTTCTACTCGAGATGGCATTAA
>Ga0209344_10002320_pt1 | contig 21476 bp, 17 predicted proteins | sample Cruoilmetagenom6_FD_187293 | JGI IMG/M metagenome (GOLD analysis project Ga0209344, IMG submission 187293) | Oil polluted marine microbial communities from Coal Oil Point, Santa Barbara, California, USA - Santa Barbara Oil Seep Sample 6 (SPAdes)... | ecosystem: Environmental > Aquatic > Marine... | reverse complement strand
TGCATATCTAGAATCTGGATAATTGGTGGTGATATCTTTTTTCACAAATTCTGCTTCGCCTTCATCACCTAATAATTGATGAATCTTGTATAGATTATATTTAGAAGGAAGCACTAAATTTTCCTCCGGATTATTATTTAAAAGCTGTGTGAACTTGCGCTTCGCTAAAGGATATTCTTTAAATTTCTCCTTATAGATTAAGCCCAATTGGTAGTATGCAAAGTTTCTTTCTTTCACGATGCTGTCTACTACTTTTTCTTCGGAAGGAATTTGATCTACATAAAACTGAGGGTCATATAATTCATCTTCGGAAGCATTTGTTAATGCCGAATTTTCATCCGTGCTACTTATAGACGAATTTACATTACTAGACCACCTCCAATCATCTTCTAGTTTACGGTTTCCCCAATTTTTAGCAAACTCCGATTTACCATAAGCTACGGTTGTAGTATTGTAAAAGTAAAAAGAAGAACCTCCTGGTGTTGGTCCGCCTTTACCACCTTTCCCTCCTAATGCAGAAGTATTATTACCAAAACTATTATTGGTAACAGCAAGCCCTTTATTTCTTTCTGCTGCTGCCTGTCTTTCTTGTTCCTTTTCTGCTTCTATCTTCAGTTTCTCTACATGTTTTGTGAAAAACGCAAGCTTATCGTCTTTAGACAAGGAAACTAATCTTAAAATACTATCGTTATTTTTCGCGATGTCTTCATATAAAATAACATCTTCCAGATTATCTCTTTTACGCTTAATAACACGATATGGTTTGGTGTTTAAAACCATATTAATCATAGTACTATCATAATAATCACCAGCACTTTTATATTGGGCTGCTATGAATTTCATATCCCCAATAATCTCATACGTTCTAGCTTTTAAAACCTTATCTTCCGTTCTTGTTCTTAAAGACTTATTATAGTAAGCTAATGCTAATGAATCGGATTGATTATTTAAATGATACTCTCCTATTTGATGGTAAATCTTATCTAAATAAGGACGGTTTTCACGATTTTCTTCTAAATCGGTAAGCAACTCTAAAAACTCTAATTTGTTCCCTTCGTTATAATCAAAGTTTTTTGCTTTTTCAATATGTGCACTAATCAGGTACATTCTTGGCGTGCTTCGGTTTAAATCTATAACTTTATCAAAGGCAATGTTTGCACTATCTTTATCTCCTAAAGCATTGTACAATTGTCCTTGTATAAAACGATATCTTCCGCGTTCATCATTACTTTTTGTAGCACTAGATGCAATATCTATTTGGGTTAATGCGCTATCTAAAGATTTGGTGTTTATGTAAGCTTGTGCAAGAATGGAAGTTGCATCTGCTAAGTCTTGATCTTCTAATTCTTCTTGATCTAAAAGACGTTTTAAGTTTTTGATAGCAAGCTCTTCATTTTCTAGACGAATATTAGATTTTTCTCTCCAAATTTTAGCTTGGTTAATCTTATTACTCGCTGGGTATTTGTATAATATATAATTAAAAGATTCTAAAGAAGGTACAAAACGCTGATCAAAATAACGTGCTTTTCCTAGAAGTAAATACGCTTCATCTATTTGATAATTATATTCTTTTCCTTGAATATTCATACCGTGTTTCTGAATCGCTTTTACCGCTTTTTCTTCTGCTCTACTAAAACTTTCGTTTTTGTTTTGCCCCGGAAGCGTTACTTCTTCGAAAACTTGCATGCGCTCTATTGGAAGGATTTCCCAATAATTATCGGTATAACTTTGGTTCAGGTTTTCTCTTCCTTCTTCTAAGGCATTGTAACCGTTAAAAAGCGTATTGTCTCGTGCAGATAATGCGTGATAATTTCTACTAATAAAAGTGTTCTTTTTTCTAGAACAACTGGTTATTAAGGTTACAGAAACTAAAAGGACTAATATAATTTTGTAAGATGTTTTCAAAAGCTGTGTATTTAACTCAAATAAATAACTGTAAACTCAAGCATATATTATAAATAGCCTCTCTAATTTTAAATTAGAAAGTATCTAAAAACCGCCTAAGCACGTAAAAATACGCATCTTTTTTAATTTAGCTATAAAAACGAGGTGTTTTTAGATTATTTCTGTTCCTGCAAAATGTGCTTCTAGTTCTTTTAGAGTTGCTTGACTAGTTACAATATCTTTCACCACTTCTCCTTTTTCAAGCACAACAATGCGCTCACAAACATCTGTAATATGCATTAAATCGTGACTAGAAATAAGGACGGTTACGCCTTGTTCTTGGGCTAAGTCTTTTACTATTTGTTTTAGTTTTATTTGGGTCGTTGGATCTAGATTAGCAAAAGGCTCATCTAATATAATTACTTCTGGATTTCCAATAAGTGCCGCAACTATTCCAGCTTTCTTTTGGTTTCCTTTACTTAGATCTCGAAGGTATTTTTTCTGTCCAAGAATTTCACCGTGAAAAAAGTCTTCAAAAGTAGCGACTAACGCATCTACATCTGCTTTGTTTTGTCCACGAAGTTCTCCAATAAAATAAAAGTATTCTTCAGCTGTTAGGTAACCAATTAAAAAGCTTTCGTCTATAAATGAAGCTGTAAATGGTTTCCAATCTTCACTAAGGTTCACCTGAATATCATTATTTTTAATATGCCCTGTTGTTGGCTGTATTAAATCTAAAAGCAAACTAAAATAAGTCGTTTTTCCTGCACCATTATTACCGACTAAACCAAAGCTTTGTCCTTTAGGGATTGCTAAACTCTCTATATTTAAAACCTGATTTGCGTTATATTTTTTGGTAAGATTTGTTGTAGTTATCATGTTTTTATATTTTAGTTATCTTGATCAAAAGCATCGATCATTTTATATTTGGAAGCTAAATATCTGTTGGTTATAAATTTCATTATTTTTTGGTGGAAAATAATTCCTATTACACCTAAAAGAATAAGCACTAGAATCCCTATTTCGAAATTGAAAGCGAAATTAAAAATGGCAAATATCCCCATTGGTAAAAGCATTAGCGGCAAACCAATAATCCATTGTACAGCTCCTGTACCTTGAAAGTTAAACGCTGCTCTTTGGCTTAGGTCAATTTTTTTTCGATTAAAAGAACCGCCTAACAAAATGACATAGGTGTTTACACCAATATTATAAATTGCTGCTGCAAAATGGGCTAATAAAATTTTCCAACCAAAGTATACGTATGGAATACTCAACACAAATAAAATAATAACACTTAAAGTCATTAAAGTGTATTTTGATTTTAAGTATTGTTTGTACTTAATATTTTGACTCATTAGCATCTTGTAATAACCACTATCCCAAGCAGGAATGAATTGTCCGAAGTTGATAAGAAAAATTCCAGTTACAAAAATACCTACAAATGCAAACAAGAATTCTTTATCTTGATACATTGGGTTTGGATAAAAGAACAAACCATATAAAAGACCAAAGAAAACCATCCAAACTGCTGATTTTGGACGTTTATTACGCCAGAGCAATTTTAAATCTAATTGCATAAAAGGCGCAATATCTCCAAACTTTTTAGTCCATTCGAAACTGGAAGCATTTACCGCTTCTGCTTTGGTTTTTAAGGAGCTGTCTAGAAATAATTTTTCACGAAGAATTTTAAAATTATAGAGATATAGACCAGCTAAAATTAGCATTGGTACTATTAATAATAAAGGATTATTAGAAATCGCTTGAATACCGTGAGATAAAGCCTCGGCAATATTAATTATCTTAAAATGGTTTAATGCAAAAAGAGATCCTGCAAAAAGTATAATTGGTAAAAAGGATAATTCTGTTTTTGCAGATAAGCCTTCAATAATAAAGTTTAAGAAATTATTTATAAGGGTAATTAGCACGATAGTAAGCATCCAAACCAAAACAACAGAAACGTTGTAGTCTTTTAGCATAAGTGTAATGCCAAATGGTACTATTGCAAATAAAGGCAAGAAATTAAAAAAGGACAATGCAGATTTTCCTAATACGAAGTTTACCACTTTGCTTCGTTTTATAGGAAGTGTAAGTAATGGTTTCACACTCATTACTGGTAATTTCTGGAAGAAAAAACGAACGACTAAATCACCTAAAATCCAAAAGAAAATAAATCCATTAAACATTACAAAAGGATCACTTTCTGGAAATACTTTTTTAAGAAGTGGATACATTGCAATTCCCACGATTAAAAACATGGCAACAAAATATAAGGCAAAAAAGGCCATTACTATTTTTAGCGCTACACTTTTACCAAAACTTGCCGATCTAGTAAATTGTTTCCACTCTAAATCTAAAAAACGTTTTATCATTATGGTTGGGTTTTAAACATTAGTACTCCTGAATTTGTTTTTGTTACAAACTAAATTCTGGATATGTTGTTTTTAGGAGTTGTTCTGCTTTATTTGGTAAAACTTGAAAGCTTACAAAAAGCCAAAGAGAAAGCAATGTGGAAAACACAGAAAAACCCAACACGAAATAATAGTTTTCAAAGACATTATTTGAAAAATTAACCAAAAGATGTAATTGTGCAATTAAGCCAATGCTAGAACTTCCAGCTTGTTTAAATATAATTTCTTCTAAAAACCATTTTTTATGTGATGCTTTTTTTCGTGTATTAAATTGTCTTTTTAACTGCACACTTTTAATAAGAACCAAAACAACCATTATAGAATAAAAGGCAATAAAAAAATAATTCGCCAAAGACGTAGAAAAAGCGGTGTGAAAAATTAAAAAAAGTAAAATCGTGCTTAGTACTTTAGGTAAAGTAAACCATTGTTTAAGCTCTGTCCATAAAAACTTCAAATAGCGTTTATGCATTGCTTTTTGACGTTGCTCAATAGCGTTCATAAATCCGAAAACACCAAACTTTTTAAACGCTTTATCCCGTGCATCTTTATATGGTACATTGGGGTGTTTTTCCCAAATAGATTCTACATCATTTGCTAGATGATCTACTAATTCTGTTTGCAAATCATAATATTCTACAAAGTGCTTTATAGTAAATGTATAAAGATCATCTATCTGCTCTTTATTAACTTTCATAGTATCGCTTAAATTTTTCAGGATTGTCTGTTTTGTTTCACAAATAGGTTCTTTTCTCTATGTAAATGGTTCATTAATCTAAACTAAATTTAGGATTTACCAGAAGTTGCATGGTTTTAATATAATCCTGAAGTTCTTCTAGTTTACTTTGGGTTTCTTTGGCACCTTTTTCTGTTAGTTTATAATATTTTCGCAATCTATTATCGACCTTTTCTACCTCAACTTCCAACAAACCTTCGGCTTCCAATTTATGTAAAGCTGGATATAAAGCACCTTCGGTTATCTTCAATTCTCCTTTGGTAATGCTTTTTACTTTTTGAGTGATTTCATAGCCATACATTTTATCTCCCTCATTAAGAAGCTTTAATATAATTGTTGTTAAACTCCCTTTATATAATTTATTATTTGCCATAAATCAAATATACATAAAATTCTTATGCATATAAGAATTAGGTATAAATTTTAGTATAAAAGAAAGACAAAACGAAAATGCTTCATTATTTTTACAAAAAATAACAATATGTCGCAATTTCATAAATTAACCATTAAAGATATCCACAGAGAAACTGAAAAATCAGTAACGATAACCTTTAATGTACCTGAAAACCTAAAAGAGAATTTTGCTTTTCAAGCAGGACAATATATTACGGTAAAAACCACTATTAATGGTAATGAAGTAAGACGTGATTACTCTTTATGCTCCTCTCCAAAGAGTGGCGAATTAAAAGTTGCTGTAAAAGAAGTAGAAGGCGGTACATTTTCTGCCTATGCAAACAATACTTTAAAAGCTGGAGATGTTCTAGAAGTAGCTTCACCAAAAGGAAGGTTTGTATTTACACCTAACGACTCTAAAACTAAAAATATAGCTGCATTTGCTGCAGGAAGTGGAATTACTCCTGTTTTAAGTATTATAAAATGTGCTTTAGAAGAAGAAGTGTATAGTAAAGTAATTTTAGTTTACGGAAACAAAACGACTAAAGACACTATGTTTTTGGATGCGTTATTAGACTTACATCATAATTACAAAGAGCGTTTTTCTATTCAATTTGTATTTAGTCAAGAAGATGAAGACGATGCTATTTTTGGTAGAATTGAAAAAAGCACTGTAAATTATGTAATGAAAAACAAGCATAAGCATATTGATGTAGATGCTTTTTACCTTTGTGGTCCAGAAACCATGATTCATACGGTTAAAGATGTTTTAACAGAACACGAAATACCACAAGATAGAATTCATTTCGAGCTTTTTAAAGCTGCAAAACCAACTCCTGTAACGGAAGATGTTGTAGATGGTGAAACAGAAATAACGATTACTGTAGATGATGAAACAACCACATTTACTATGTCGCAAAAACAATCTATTCTTGAAGCTGCATTAGACAAAGATTTAGATGCTCCTTATTCTTGTCAAGGCGGAATTTGCAGTAGTTGTATTGCTAGAATTACAGAAGGAGAAGCAAAAATGAGACAAAACAATATTTTAACAGAAAGCGAATTGGCAGAAGGTTTAATTTTAACCTGTCAAGCGCATCCAACAACCGCTAAAATTATTGTGGATTACGATGATGTTTAACAATAAAAAAATATTTAAAATCATTCTTGTGGCAACATTTTATCGATGATAATTTGTTTTTACCTTTAAAAATATACACTTTAACGATTATATTATCTTTTCCTAGAGGTTAATTTTTTTTAAAAAATAAACGAAATATATTCGTTACAGTTTTAAACGATAAATGATAATAGTTAGGGATTATTTATTTTATGGTAAGTTTAAAATAAACCCTACTCTTCGGAGTAGGGTTTTCCATTTTAAGATCTATAATTCTAGACAACAATAACTTATATCTTTAAATTACAGCGCGAATTGTATCTATAACTTTTTGTGGAGAAATACTTTTTGAAGCATCTTGATAGCCTTCAGGAAACGTATTTCCATAAATAGAAGTTGGTATTAAAGGAAACTGTTTTCTATCTGCTAACAGCGCATAATTTTCTGGTTGATTAAATGGTGAGAAACCTGCAAAAGGATGTGTAACTCCCCAAATAGTAACTGCTTTTTTACCAAGCATTGCTGCTATGTGTGCATTACCAGAATCCATAGACAACATGACGTCTAAATTAGAAATAACGTCTAATTCTTCATTTAAACTTAATTGTCCTGCTAAATTAACTACGTTCTTGTTTATCGCTAAACCTTGTAGCTCTTGTATATCTTGTTTTCCTCCAAATAGAAAAATAGTATGCTCTTTAGAAAGTGCTTCAATAACTACTTGCATGGCAGACAAAGGATACATTTTGCTTTTAAAAGCTGCAAATGGCGCAATACCTATCCATTTTTTAATTTTATCTCCTGTTTTAGAAAGTGTTGTTTTTTGAAGTTTAATTATTTCCGGAAAAGTAGGATTACTTAAATCTACAGGTAAACCAAGTGCTTTAAAAACATCTGCATAGCGTTCCTGTGATGTTTTTAATGGTTTGAAAAGGGAACCAGAAACCAATGCTTTTTTTTCTGCTCTACCTTTATCTATTTGCTTAAAATTTCTTCCGAAGAAAAAGACTTTCAGAATCTTAGTACGCAGCACATTATGCAAATCTGCAACGGCATCAATATGTATTTTTTTTAGTTCTTTTGAAAGTTTAAAGAGTCCGAAAACCCCTTTATGCTTTCCTTTTAAATCTATTGGATAAACAGTAACGTTGTTTAAATCTCTAAAAAAAGGAGTAAAAAACGCACGAGTTAAAACGGTAATTTTAACTTCTGGGTGCTGTTGGGTAAGCGCTCTTAAAACAGGAACCGTCATAGCAACATCTCCCATTGCAGAGAGACGAATAACTAAAATGTGTTTTTGTGTATTCATAAAACCTTTCCGTCTTTCAATTTTTTAATAAATTGAAATCCACCTTTCCTAAAAAAAGGAAAAGAGTTTCTTGTAATGAAAAATGCTGTGTTATTTCTGTGAACGTAAAACAGGGTTAAGCTCATCATCATTATACATTTTCATTTGCTTATACACTTTCATGTATTTATCTCCATTTTCGATATCTTTTAACAAGGTATCTATCGCTGTAGATAAATCTACACGTTGTTCTAATAAAATGTCTAATTTCTTTTGACAAGCAGCTTTGTGAGCATCTGTTGCATTGGTGCGTGTTGCTTCTTCCTGCATGTGATATACTTTTAAAGCTAGAATAGATAATCTATCTACTCCCCAAGCAGGACTTTCTGTATTAATTGTAGCATTATCTTTTACAGAAACACCTTTATTTTTTTCTAAAAAATAGCTATCAATATACTCTACCATATCTGTTCTATCTTGGTTAGAAGCATCTATTTTACGCTTTAATGTTAAAGCAGCAACAGGATCTATTTGTGGATCTCTAATAATATCTTCATAATGCCATTGTACCGTATCTATCCAACATTTTCTGTATAACAAATGTTCTAAGACATTCGTTTCTTTATCATAAATATTAGTGAAAGGTTGGTCTACAGTATTTAAAACGTGGTAGGTATTAATTACGTCTTGAAATATTTTATTGGCTTTTTCTGAAAACATATTTTAATTTATTTGAATACAAATATACATTAATGAAACCAAAAAAGCCGCTTAAAGCGGCTTTTTGGAATCAAAATAGATTAGTTTAATTATTGTTTAACAAATCGTTTAACGATTGTTTTATTATCACTAGTTGAAATTTTTGCAAGATATAATCCAGCACTTAATTGTTCTAAATCCAGTCTTACTTCACTTAAATTAGACGCTGTACTGTAATCTTTAGTCATAATTAGCTTACCAGTAATACTGTATACGTTAATTATAGTATTAGTATCTAACATATCTGATTTTACAATAATGTATTTAGTTGAAGGATTAGGATATAATTTTACCTCATTATATAAGGCTAATGATTCTTCATCTAAATCTTGACTGTTTTGCGTAAATTCTTTTATTACAGCATTATCAAGTGTTTGCTCATTAGCAACAGATGCATCCGATTTCTCTAGGTCTTTTCCATCACCTGCTTCTGTTTTAGAGTTACCAAATATTTTATCGATACCAAAATCAACTCCTTCTGTTGTTTCTTGTAAATTAAATGCATAGAAACCATCTGGATTATTCGTCCCATTATCTAAATCAAAAGTGGTAGTGAAAGATAAGAATGGCGGGTTGTTTTCCGGTTTTATTGCATATACAATTTTATGACCTACTGTAACATCATTGAAGGTATAATTAGGGTTTGAGAAAGATGTAAATCTAGTATCTACATATTCATCTCCAGAATCTAAAATACCATTTTCATTTAAGTCATTAAATAAATTAACAACAATAGCTACTAGAGGAGATTCGGTAGCATCTTGCACACCATCTCTATTGTTATCATCCCATACGATACCAGAAATATTAAAGACTAAAGCAACATCTTCATTAATTCCAAAATCAACACCAGTAACATCTTCTGTAGTACTAATTGCAACCACCTCATCTGTTGTTAATACATATGTATTATCTTCTGTATCTTCTGGTGTAACCACAACAACAAATACGTTTTCTTCACTTACATTAGCAAAACTATAGTAACCGTTTTCATCAGAACTAGTTACTGCTAATTTTTCGTCATTTTCATCTAAAACACCATCGTTATTACTGTCTGCATATAAAAATAAGATAACGTTATTTAAATATCCTTCTTCTGCTTCATAGGTTTGATTAGTATTATCGTCGTCAAATACAATTCCATCAATAGTATAGTTAATTAAGATATTTTGATTAATTCCAAAATCAACGCCAGAAACATCTTCGGTTGCAGTAATTACTACAACTTCATTTGTTGTAGAAACATAGGTGTTTTCTGAAGTATTTTCAGGAACAGTCACTATTACTAATATATCTTCTTCACTAATATTAGTAAAGTTATAATACCCATTTTCATCGGATGAAGTAATTGCTAATTCTTGGTCACCCGCATCTAAAGATCCACTATTATTGGTATCTGCATATAACGTAACTCTTACATCGTCTAAATACCCTTCTTCTGTTTCTTGTATTCCGTTCTCGTTATCGTCATCAAAAATAGTTCCTTCTAAATCATAAGAAACTTCAACATCTACCACTAAATTTAAATAATCTGCAGCATCTGTTATTTTCCCACGATCTTCAGGCGATAAACCTTGAATCTCTATTAAACTTCCTAATTGAATATTATTACACGTTTGTAATTGCCCTGGTTGTGTATAGCTTTGTACATAACTTTTTCTAGTACAGCTAGAAGAACAAGATCCGTAATGTGAACAAACCTTTTTGTTTTTAAGTAAATGTAGATTACTGTTTTTGTCTTTTGCTATTTGCGCATAAACATCTTCGTTATTTGCCCAATTAAATGTATTTGTGTTAAAATCGAAATGTTGGATTTGATAGGTTGTAACGGCATAAATTTGACCATCATCACTTACAGCAATATCTCCAAGTTCTCCTTTATATAGGAAACTAGAATAGCCATAATTATCATATTTCGGACTAGCATTAGAGATACTAGAAGAATCTCCACTAAAATCGGAAAGGTTGTTAAAGCAAACCTCTAACAAATAAATTTTATTATTATAACTGTTATAACTACCTCTTAAACTACTTCCAGAACCTGCAACATTAATAGTACTATTATTTTCTAATAAACTAGATTCGGATTCATAATCACGTACATTATAATTATCTTCTGTTCCTCTTAATCTTTTCGTTTCAGGACCATTAGCGCTAGGTAAATCATCACCAACTGCTGATCTACTTGTACTTGTTTCAGCACTAGTATTTATTAGCGAACCATTTTCAACCTTAAAACTTTCTAATTCTCTTTTTAACTCATCCTTTACATTAACCACACCACTAGATGTTCTGTAATTATAACAACTTGTAGGATACTCCATTGCAAAGTAAAGTTTACCATTGTAAAAAGTTGCTCCTCCAGAACCTAATCCTCTAGATGAATTTGCATGTCCGCTTGCGGTAAAATACGATCTAATATCCCCAAAAGATTTATGTGTATTCGAATAGACATTGTAACCATATACTGTCCAATTGTATCTAGAAGCTTGATTACTTACATAAAAAATCCATCCTGTATTAGCATCTACTGCTAATGAATTTATCTCAGATACGTATGGAGAAGATGTTAATAAGGTAGCTTGATACGATTGCATATTTACTGTATAAATATGACAACCTGCAGAGACGATTAAAGAATTATCATCTGTAGTCATCATTACAGTTGCAGCTTGTCCTTCTACAAGCAAAGGCACATTAGCCTGCATAGTATGAAAACCAAATGCAAAAGCCAAAAAGGCTAGAATTGTAATTTTTAATTTCATGTTCGTTAGTTTAATGTTTATATTATAGCATACTATAACATAAAAAAGGCATGAAATTTTCGGTAGATTTTTAAAGGGGGCAATCAAATATAAAACAAATTACAACTATTCTTAAAAAATTTAAAAAATTACAAAAATTTTAGATAAAACTCATAAAAAGTCGGCTTAACATCTAAACTTTCTATGAATTTTATCACTATTTTTATGGCATGAAAATATTTAATCTAGCTAAAGAGAATTCTATCTTAAATTCTTTTATTTCTGAACTTAGAGATGTAAAAATTCAAAAAGACAGCATGCGTTTTCGACGAAACATAGAACGCATAGGTGAAATTTTGGGTTATGAAATGAGCAAATCACTGCACTATAATACAACGACTATTGAAACACCTTTAGGAAATTGTGAAATGAGCTTACTAAACAACGATATTGTTTTATGCTCTATTTTAAGAGCGGGAGTACCACTACATAACGGACTATTAAATTATTTTGATGATGCGGAAAACGCATTTATTTCTGCATATAGGCACCATAAAGAAGATCCGGATAGTTTTGAAATAATAGTAGAGTATTTAGCTTGTCCAAGTTTAGAAAACAAAACACTAATTCTTGCCGATCCTATGTTGGCTACAGGACAATCTATGCTTGCCACTTTTGAAGCTTTAAAACCTTTTGGAAAACCAAAAAACGTGCACTTAGTAAGTGTGATCGGCGCGCAAGAAGGTGTCGATTTTTTAAACAAAAACTTTAGTGAAGACACTAATTTATGGATTGCTACTATTGACCCAGAATTAAGTGACAAAGGTTATATCGTTCCTGGTTTAGGAGATGCAGGAGATTTAGCTTTTGGCAAAAAACTGCAAAACTAATAATATAAATGGTGTAATTAATAAAATACCAAAAAACACCTCTTTAAACCATTTTTCTGTAATAGTCTCAATATAACTAGCAATTATTATTGCTAAAGGAGCAAATAAGAACAAAAGCGCACTACCGTTTTTGTTAGGCACAATCACAAATAGTACAAAAGCTATTATTGAAGCAGAAAAAATGGTTTTAAACGCAGGTCTAATTGTTCTTGTTTTCTTTCTAAAGTTTTGTAAATAATAAAAAACAGACCAAACCCCAAAGGAGAATAATAAGGTTAGAGCTACTAAAAATGGTACCGTATTATAGTTGTTAAAGTTTAAGCTAATTTGGTAATTACTCGTAAAGAAACCCAAATAGCTATTGTTTATGAGTATCGATGCGCCTATACATAATATAAGAACGGTGGCTACTCCAAAAATAGGCATGAGCCAATGCTTTATATTATCACTAGAATGAAACAATAAAACTAGCGGAATTAAAAAAAGAAATAAGATAGCCCAAAAATAAAACAAAGAAGCAATAGCGATACAAAAAGCGGCATCAAACAATTTACTTTTTATATTTTTTTTAGTACGTAAACTTATTAGTCGTCGTAAAGCAAAAAGGATAAAAAAATTAGCCCAAATGACTCTAGAGCTTACTAGTGATTCGGGTATAAGTAATAGAAAAAGACTAAATAATATAATTTCTATATTACTTTTTAGAGTTAATTCATTTTTTGTAACAATAAAATTCAATAATAAAATGGAGAAATAGGCAACCATAAAAGTACCTACTTGCTGTATAACAAACACGCTAGTAACAGGTCCTTGTATGTACTTTAACTTCACGCTTAAAAACGCCAAAGCAGTAATTACAAAAACTATTAAAAAATTTATTGGCTTAGATTTACTAAAAATACTTGTAATCATTAACTCTTTTTGTACTTTTGTATTGTAAATATACTATTATTACAATTATGAAAGACTTTTTTTACGCAATACAGGACCTATTTGTTGATGTATTATTAGCACCTTATGGCGCTTTAGCAAAACTAGAATTAGAAAACTGGTTTGGTGCAAACACCATTTCTTGGATTTTTATTCTTATTGGATTTGTAGCAATGATTTACTGGATGCTTCAATTAAGAACGTTTGATAAAAATAACGAAGAAAACAAAACTGTTTCTGCACATTCTTATTTATAAGAATTACAGATCAAAACCAATATCTTTACGATAATTCATCTTATCAAAATGTAGTTTATCTATACTTTGGTAAGATTTTTTTATGGCCTCTTGGTATGTATTCCCATAACTTGTAATTGCCATTACTCGTCCGCCAGAAGTTACCACTTTACCACCTTCAAGTTTTGCTCCAGCGTGAAAAGCTATAGAATCTGTTATCTCTTTTATCCCTGTAATTTCTTTTCCTTTTTCATAGGCTTCCGGATAACCACCAGAAACTAACATTACCGTTGTTGCTGCACGTTCATCTATTTCAATTTCTATTTGATCTAAAGTTTGATTCGCTATTGCTTGAAATATTTCTACTAAATCATTCTTAAGCCTTGGTAGCACAACTTCTGTTTCAGGATCTCCCATTCTTACATTATACTCAATAACTTTTGGGTCATCACCAACTTTGATAATACCAATAAATACAAAACCTTTATATGGTAAGTTATCTTTTTGTAAACCAGAAATAGTAGGTTTTACAATGCGTTCTTCAATTTTATTTAAAAAGGCTTCTGTGGCAAAAGGTACTGGAGAAATAGCTCCCATTCCACCTGTATTTAATCCGGTATCCCCTTCACCAATTCGTTTATAATCTTTTGCTGTTGGCAAGATTTTGTAATTTTTACCATCACTTAAAACAAAACAGCTTAATTCAATACCATCTAAAAACTCTTCAATAACTACTTTGTTACTTGCTGCACCAAACTTAGCATCTAATAACATGCTCTTTAATTCGGCTTTAGCTTCGTCTAAATCATTCAAAATTAAAACCCCTTTTCCTGCTGCTAAACCATCTGCCTTTAGAACATAAGGCGCTTTTAATGTTTCTAGAAATGCATAACCCGCTTCTACATTACTTGCATTAAAACTCTGGTAAGCTGCTGTTGGTATATTATGTCTGTATAAAAACTCTTTAGCAAACTCTTTACTACCTTCTAATTCCGCAGCTGCTTTTTCAGGACCAATAACGGCAACATGTTTTAAAGCTTCGTCTTGTAAAAAGAAATCATGAATACCTTGCACTAAAGGATCTTCTGGCCCTACAACAATCATCTCTACGGCATTTGCTAAAACAAATGTTTTAATCGATTGAAAATCGGTTACCCCAATATCTACGTTGGTAGCAATCTCTGCTGTTCCGGAATTTCCAGGAGCAACATATAGGTTTTTACATAATGGGCTTTGAGATATTTTCCAAGCAAAAGTATGTTCTCTTCCGCCAGAACCAAGAATTAAAATAGTCATGTTGTATTTTGTTTGCTCAAAAATAAAACTAATGCGTCGAATACACGAATATTTTTTATTTACTTTACAAAAATATCTTATTGTTTGAATTTATTTAACCTTTCCTTGAAACTAAATGGCTTTCCTATAAAGAAGGCTTCTCGTGTTTTAGAACAGATTCAAGCTAAAAACAAAACCGATTTTGAAGCGTATGTCCTTCAGAAAAAAAAGGCTGTTTTTAATTACCATATTCTAAACAACTCTTTCTATCAAAAGATTGCTAAAAACGCAAATGTTAACGATTGGGAAAACATTCCTGTAATGACAAAAAGTGATTTGCAATGCCCTTTAAGGGAAAGGCTTTCTACTGGATTTACCACAAAAAATGTATACATAAACAAAACCTCTGGTTCTTCTGGAGATCCATTTATTTTTGCAAAAGATAAATTTTGCCACGCATTAACTTGGTCGGTAATACTTAACAGATTTGGCTGGTTTGACTTAGATTTTAGTAGTTCAAAGCAAGCGCGATTTTATGGTATTCCGTTAGATAAAAAAGGATATTACAAAGAACGTTTAAAAGATGCTTTAAGTAATCGTCATCGGTTTTCCGTTTTTGATTTAAGTGATACCGCTTTCGAAAAAGCCTTAAAGCAATTTGAAAACACGAACTTTCATTATATAAATGGTTATACTAGCGCGATCGTTCAATTTGCTAAGTTTCTTCAGAAAAAAAACATCGTTCTAAAAAATGTTTGTCCAACATTACATGCTTGTGTAGTAACTTCTGAAATGCTTTTTGCAGACGACAAAAAACTACTAGAAAAACAATTTAATGTGCCTGTAATTAATGAATATGGCGCTTCGGAATTAGACTTAATTGCTTTCCAAAATCCAGAAGGCGATTGGCAAATAAATAGCGAAACGCTTTTTGTAGAAATTTTAGATGCACAAGATAATATCTTAGCTTTTGGTGAAGAAGGGCGGATTGTAATTACATCGCTGTATAACCAAGCACATCCTTTTATACGTTATGACATTGGAGATATTGGTAAACTCGCCAAAAACAGTACGATACAAAAACCAATATTAGATAAATTAATTGGAAGAACGAATGATATTGCCATTTTGCCTAGCGGAAAAAAAGCAGCAGGATTAACCTTTTATTACATTACGAAAAGTATCATAGAAACCGATAGTAAAATAACCGAGTTTATTATCGAGCAGCATACATTGGATATGTTTAAAATTATTTATGCTAGTGTTGAAAATATTTCGGAAGAAAAAGTAGAAAAAATTAAAACAGAAATGGCGAATTATCTAGAAAAAGGGCTGACCGTTATTTTTGAAAGACAGGATAAAATAGAACGCGCTAAAAGTGGTAAATTGAAACAATTTAGATCTTTACTTAAATAATATGAATACAAACCTTCTTGCAGATGCCAAGCATATTACTGATTGTTTCTTTAAAACCTATGTGTTGTAATGAAAGATGTTCTTATTATAACTAGCTATTATCCTCCAGAAATTGGCGCTGCATCAAACCGAATTTTTCATTTAGCGGAAGGTTTGCAAGAACGCAACTTCAAAGTACAAGTAATAACACCTTTACCAAATTATCCGACAGGAAAGATATTTGATGCCTATAAAGGAAAATTCAAACAAACTACTATTGAAAAAAACATTACTATGCATAGGTTATGGATTTTCGCTACGGTTTCTAAAAACAAGTTTTTACGCTTATTCGCAATGCTTTCGTATAGTTTTAGTTTGGTTTGGTTTTTTGCTTTTAATAGGCTTCCAAAAACGGTTATTGTGCAGTCACCACCTTTATTAGTTGCGTTTACTGCCATGCTGTTTTTAAGATCTAAAAACCGAAAGCTTATTTTAAACGTGAGTGATTTATGGCCAATTGCAGGATTAGAACTTGGCGCTTTTAAAAGGAATTTCAGCTATAAAATACTAGAGAAAATTGAACGTTATAATTATAATAAAGCGCATTTAATTTTAGGTCAAAGCGAAGAAATAATAACGCATGTGCACGCATTATTTCCAGAAAAAGAAACCCTTTTATATAGAAATTATCCAGATTTTGACGCTCCTAAAATAGAAGTTAGAAATACTTCCGAAGAAAAAATAAAAATAGTGTACGCTGGGCTTTTAGGAATTGCTCAAGGCGTTTATAAACTTTGTACGGAATTACAATACGACAACATGGAGCTTCATATTTATGGCTCTGGAGCAGAACAGAAGCGCATTGAAGCCTTTATAAAGCAACATCCTGAACTTCCGGTATATTTTCATGGTAGAGTAACTAGAGAAGCCTTACACAAAGTGCTTTTACAATACGATGTGGCTATAATACCTTTATTAAATAGAATTTATGGTTCGGTACCTTCTAAAATATTTGAATATGCAAAACTAGGTTTACCTATTCTATATTTTGGTGGTGGTGAAGGTGAAGGTGTTGTAAAAAACAATGCATTGGGTTGGATTGCTCCTGCTGGAGATTATGAACACTTAAATACTATAATTGCTTCCATAACGCTTTCTGAAATAACACCGACTTACAAACAAAAAATAAAAGACACCGCAACGGCTAATTTTGATTTAGAAGCGCAATTAATACAGCTTTCTAGTTTGCTTTAGTACGGTTTTAGTACGCTTTATCTTCGCCATTAACGACATTCATAAAGGTTTGGGTAACGATTTTAATATCTAACAATAAAGACCAGTTTTCAATATAAAAGATATCTAGTTTTACACGATTAATGATGTCTTTATCTGTTTCTATTTCCCCTCTAAAACCACTTACTTGCGCCAATCCTGTAATTCCTGGTTTCACAAAGTGTCTTACCATAAATTTATCAATTCGCTTTGCATACATATTGGTATGACTTACCATGTGAGGTCTTGGACCGACAACAGACATATCACCAAATAGCACATTAAAAAACTGAGGTAATTCGTCGATACTCGTTTTACGAATAAACTTACCAATTTTAGTTACACGTTGATCTCCTCTAGTTGCCTGATGTACATTGGCTGTTTTATTTGGAGTCATCGATCTAAACTTATAACAATCAAATTCTTTATAGTTAAAACCGTTTCTAGATTGCTTAAAGAAAATTGGTCCTCTAGACTCTAAAACAATAAGTATTGCTATAATTGGAGTTAACCAAGAAAGTAATAAAATGATTACTGCTGATGAGAATACAATATCGAATATTCTTTTAAGAAACTGGTTTACAGAATCTTCTAAAGGGATATTACGAAAAGATAAAATTGGAGTATAGTTGTAGTACTCGTACTTTAATTTTTTAGAATAGATATCTTTATTGTCTGGTAAAAACTTTAATATTTTAAGGTTATTATCTGCAAAATCGATAACCTTTACCAGTTGACTATTTGAAAGTTGAGATAATGAACAATAGATTTCATCTACGTTTTCTTCCTTTAAAAAAGCGAAACATTCTTGTAAGCCTTCTTCGGAAATATTTTTAAAACTAAATGTTTTTGTGTGCGAATACCCGTATTCTGGCTTATCGTTAAAAAACTTTTCTAGAGCGAGCGTTTGCTTATTTTTACCCAAAATAGCAGTAACTCTATAGTTTCCACCGAACGATACTCTATACCTTTGTAATAAATAGTATAAAGTAAATTTAAATAAAGTAACCAAAACAAATACACAAACAATGTATTTTAAAATGGTAAATGGAAGAATATCTAGTTCATAATAAAAGCCCGAAAAGGCAAATACTATGAGCGTAAAAAGTGCCATTTGCCTAAAAATAAGGGTCATGATAATCACCTCTCTTGTATATCTAAAAACACCATAGAATTTAGATAGTGTAGAAATAAGTATCCAGCCTATGGATATTACAAACACAAAAGAAACAGGCTCAACACTTTTAAAAAAATAAAGTAATGCTAAACTATTTATTATGATTAAATCTATTAAATATGAAATCGGTCTTAAATAGACAGAATATCTTCCTTGTTTGAATGTGCTCAATTTACTTTTTTATGTGTTTAGAAAAATCTTTATGCTCACTTTTATATAGGTCTTCATCAGATAAAGACTTAAAATAATTGAATGTTTTGAGCATACCTTCTTCGCGTTCAACTTTTGGTTGCCAACCTAATAATTTTTTTGCCAATGTTATATCTGGTTGTCTTTGCAGTGGATCGTCTACAGGTAATTCTTTATAAATAACTTTTTGCCTAGTATTTGTTAGTTTAATTATCTCTTCCGCAAAATCTTTAATGGTTATTTCGTTGGGGTTACCAATGTTAACAGGGTTTGCGTAATCGCTAAACATTAATCTAAATATACCTTCTACCTGATCATCTACATAGCAAAAAGATCGTGTTTGCATACCATCTCCAAAAACAGTTAAGTCTTCGCCCCGTAAAGCTTGTCCCATAAAAGCAGGAATCACTCTACCGTCATTTAGTCTCATTCTTGGTCCATATGTGTTGAATATACGTACAATACGAGTTTCTAGACCATGAAACCTATGATATGCCATAGTTATCGACTCTTGAAAGCGTTTTGCTTCATCATAAACACCTCTAGGTCCAATGGTATTTACATTACCATAATAACTTTCTGTTTGTGGGTGTACTAATGGATCTCCATATACTTCTGAAGTCGATGCAATTAGTAATCTTGCGTTTTTAGCCTTCGCTAAACCTAATAAGTTATGCGTACCTAACGATCCTACTTTTAGGGTTTGAATAGGTATTTTTAAATAATCTATCGGACTTGCTGGTGAAGCAAAATGCAGCACATAATGCAAATCTCCTTCAATTTTAATAAACTCCGTTACATCGTGTTCTATAAACTCAAAGTTGGGGTTGTCTTCTAAATGTGTAATGTTCTTTTTGTCTCCGGTAATAAAGTTATCCATACCAATAACATGAAACCCTTCACGGATAAATCTATCACATAAATGCGAACCTAAAAAACCTGCCGCTCCTGTTATAAGTACTTTTTTCATGAATGGTTGCTTATTAAGACTTTCTACCTATTGAACTATATTTAAAACCTTCTGCTTTAATATCATCCACGTCATACAAGTTTCGACCGTCAAAAATAACAGGTGCAATCATGTTTTGTTTTAGTTTATTAAAATCTGGTGTTCTAAATATACTCCATTCTGTACAAATTATCAAAGCATCTACATCTTTTATTGTTTCATACATGTTAGAAGCATAGTTTAATTGCTCACCAAATTTCCTTTTTACGTTTGGCATTGCTTCTGGATCGAAAACATTTAATTTCACATTGTGCTTTAATAACTCTTCTATCATGTAAAGAGAAGGAGCTTCACGAATATCATCTGTTTCGGGTTTAAATGCTAAACCCCAAATAGCGATTGTTTTTCCTTTTAAATCATTATTAAAATGCGAAAGGATTCTTGGAATTAATATTTTTTTCTGAATATCATTTACTTTAATAACAGCGTTTAAGATATCAAAATCATAACCGTTATCTTTTCCTGATTTGTGTAATGCTTTTACATCTTTAGGAAAACAAGAACCTCCATAACCTATTCCTGGAAAAAGGAAACGTTTACCGATACGAGAATCGGTTCCCATTCCTGCTCTTACTTTGTCAACATCTGCTCCTACTTTTTCACAAAAATTAGCAATTTCATTCATGAAAGTAATCTTTGTAGCTAAAAAAGAATTGGCTGCGTATTTGGTAAGCTCTGCAGATTTCTCATCCATTATAATAATCGGATTTCCAGATCTTACAAAAGGCTTGTATAGTTTTTGCATTAGTGCCGTTGCCTTATCTGAACTAGACCCTACTACAATGCGTTCTGGTTTTAAAAAATCGTCTACAGCAAATCCTTCTCTTAAAAACTCTGGATTAGAAACCACATCAAAATCTACCGATGTTTCTTTTGCAATAGCCTCTCTAACTCTATCTGCTGTACCTACGGGCACTGTACTTTTATCTACAATTACTTTATAGTCTGTAATAAGTTTACCAATATCTTTTGCTGCACCTAAAACATAAGATAAGTCTGCAGAACCATCTTCGTCTTCTGGAGTTGGTAATGCTAGAAAAATAATCTCACCATGGTCTAAACCTTCTTTTAGAGAAGTGGAGAAACGTAGTCTATTAGCTTTTATATTTCTATCAAACAAAACATCTAAGTGCGGCTCATAGATTGGCACCTCACCGTTTTGCATTTGTTTTACTTTTTCTTCATTTATGTCTATACAAAGAACTTCATTTCCTGTTTCTGCTAAACACGTTCCTGTTACTAAACCAACATAACCTGTACCTATAACTGATATTTTCATAAATTGCTTTTATGTAAACAAAAGTAAGAAAGTTATTAGAATTTATTGTGGTTATTTTTAGATTGTCTTTTTCGGGTTTATTTTTTCCCTTTAAACCTTTCCTTTAACACTAATAAAATAAACTTAGAGTTTCCAATTAAATACCTTTTCCACATACGTTTTGGTTCTTGAGCAAATCGATAAAACCATTCTAAACCGGCATTTTGCATCCAGACTGGTGCACGTTTCACTAAGCCAGAAACCACATCAAAACTACCACCAACACCCATCACAAAGTTTACTTTACTTAAGACCTCTTTGTTTTGGAATAAAAAATTCTCTTTCGTTGGCGAACTTATAGCTACAAATAAAATGTTGGCGCCACTATTCGCTATTTCCTCTGCTATTTTTTGTTCGTCTTCTTTTTTGAAGTAACCATTTCTATATCCCGCAATAATATTTGAAGAATATTCCTTAGTGTAAGTGTCTACTACTTTTTTAACGATCTCTTCTTTT
>Ga0209344_10002319_pt1 | contig 21478 bp, 13 predicted proteins | sample Cruoilmetagenom6_FD_187293 | JGI IMG/M metagenome (GOLD analysis project Ga0209344, IMG submission 187293) | Oil polluted marine microbial communities from Coal Oil Point, Santa Barbara, California, USA - Santa Barbara Oil Seep Sample 6 (SPAdes)... | ecosystem: Environmental > Aquatic > Marine... | reverse complement strand
ATTTAAAAGACGCGCAGGCTGGTTTGTTCCATGAAGCCAAATACCTCCTCCACTTTTCTTGTGGGCAATATCAATTAAATTAGGATAATTCGTGGTAAGTGCCATTACTCCATACTTGGGTAACAATTCTGATTTATCTTTGACATTTGTGAAAAAATATATACCTTCAGGAGTTTTGTAGTCACCTACTCTGTTTTTGTTTCCTTTAGATTTTCCTAATATTATGGGAAAGGATTTATAAATATTGAAATTATTGTCATAAATAAATAGCCTTAGCGATTTTTTTTCGACAAGAATTGTAAAATTGTCTTTTTTACTGTCAAGGCTTATTATGTTTTCCGGAGAACGCCTTTCATCAGCACATAACGTTGTATTTTTAACAACAGGTTCAATGGATAATAAAACAAATATGCTAAAAAAAACAGATAAATATTTTGATTTGCCTTTCATAAAGCAGGTAAAGATATGCGAATATGACATATTTCCCTAAAGATAATACAATAAAATATATTATTATTAATAAATAAAAATCAACGTATGTATCTGTTAATAAAAAATATAAAATAAATATTATTATAAAATAAATAGTGTAGAAATAATTTGCCGGAAGGGAATATTTGACTTTTTGTGTGAATATTATACGATAAATAAAAATCTTCTTCTAACCAAAACAATTAAACAAATACAGTAAGTTGTTTTTAAGTTAACCATGTGCTTTATTATTCATAAAAAACAAACTCCACGATTTCATACAACCACATTTTTTTGCTATCTTAAATAGCAAAAAAATTAAAAAATATGGTTAATAAACTAATGCATATATTATAACTTTTTTTATTTATTTATCAATAAAAAATAAAATGTAATAACCTTGAGTTTTATTAAACCTTCATATTGATATCAGATAGTTACCATTTTATAAAACACTTTGTGGTAAGGAGATTTTAATGGTATTTTACAATAATACCCATGGGCAGTTTGACCCTCTGCAAACTGTGAAACAGTTTAAATCAGTTATCTTAGACAATTTTACGATAAAGAAAATAACAGCCGTTATAATTACACTTTTACTGATTTTGTTCGCATATCCTGCTTTTGCTGTGGAAAATGCAGTCAAACAAGAACCTAACCTGCTTGCATCATGCAATAAAATAATGTTTGGTATTCTATTTTTTGATGTTGCTTTCGGAAATATAAAGATTAAGCAAGTGGACAACAAAAGCAATCCTGTAGTGGATAAAAAAGGTCTGCAAAAGGAAACAACAGTGAAAATACCTTTTTTGGTTGTGGTTCTTTTTACAGGAGCTGTTTTTTTTACTTTTTGGTATAGATGGATAAATTTAAGGTTATTCAAACATTCAATAGATGTAATCAGAGGAAAATTTGATAATATCAATGATAAGGGAGAAATATCGCATTTCCGTGCATTAACAAGCGCCTTATCAGCAACAGTAGGCCTTGGTAACATTGCAGGCGTTGCCATTGCGATTCAAACAGGCGGTCCAGGGGCTGTATTCTGGATGCTTATCGCTGCTGTGTTCGGTATGAGTTCAAAATTCAGCAGCTGCACATTATCCCAGCTTTACAGAAAAGTAAATATTGACGGTTCAATATCTGGAGGCCCTATGTATTATCTTGATCTGGGACTTAAACAAAAGGGTCATAACTGGGCTTTATTGGGAAAAATTCTTGCAGTTCTTTTTGCAGTTATGGTCATGGGTGGAGCTATTGGTGGAGGATGTATGTTCCAGGCTAATCAGACAGCAGAAGCATTTGTCAGCAATTTTAATCTGTCAGATGATGCGAACCTGTTTATTGGGATTACTTTGGCAATTTTGGTTGGTCTAGTAATATTAGGCGGAATAAAAAGAATTGGTCTTGCCACATCAAGAATCGTTCCAGTAATGTGTGGTATCTATATAATAGCTTCGCTTTTTGTCATATTGACAAATATTTCCAAAATTCCTGAGACAATCAGCATAATTCTTACCATGGCGTTTACACAGAATGCTTTTTTTGGGGGTATGGCAGGTGTAATTGTAAAAGGTATTACAAGAGCATCGTTTTCTAATGAAGCAGGACTTGGAAGTGCAGCCATTGCCCATGCTGCTGCAAAAACAGACGAGCCTGTGCGTGAAGGCATAGTTGCTATGATTGGACCTTTTATAGATACAATTGTCATATGTTTAATGACAGCTATGGTTGTTATAATAACAGGCGCATGGAATGACCCTGTTATTGCAGCAAAGGGAGGCAATCTTGGTGTAACTTTAACAACAGAAGCATTTGGCAGTGTTATACCCTGGTTCCCATCTGTTTTAACAATATGTATTGGCTTATTTGCATACTCAACAATGATATCGTGGTGCTATTATGGAGAACGGGGATGGATATATCTGATGGATCATTTTTCAGAAAGTGGACTTAAAACAGTTGTTATCTTCAGAATAATATTTGTTGCATCTATAATCATTGGGGCTGTTAATCAACTGCAAGATGTTTTAGACTTTGCAGATGTCATGATTTTGAGTATGGCTTTTCCTAATATTACAGGAAGTATTATCCTTGCGCCAAAGGTTTTTGAAAAGGCTAAAGATTATTGTACAAGATACAAATCAGGTCAAATGGCTCCTGCACAATAATTAAAAACAGATGAAACATTTTTATTGACAATAATTTTTTTTTATAGATAATAAAAAATTACCTGATTATGTGTAATATATTTTTGGGGGATCGTCCAGCGGCAGGACTACGGACTCTGACTCCGTCAACCAAGGTTCGAATCCTTGTCCTCCAACCAAAAAATAATAGGGCAAGCTTGCAAAAAAACTTGCCCCCCACTATGTTCAAGGTCTTCAAGAATAATACGTTTATGTTCCAGGAAACACAGCTTGTCCCAATGTAAAAGAAACGCCGGTTTCCTTTGATTTAAATTATCTTAAAGGAATCTAATTCAAAATCAGATCGTTTTGTCAGGAAACAAAAATAACTTAGAATTATTTATCAATATAAATATATGGCAGTTAGTGTTGCTGCATAAATGCAAAATACTATTCATATTACAACAAAATTGTGCAAAAATATAATCCAATTATAAGCTGCCTTGCAAGGGCTGCTTAGATAATACCTTCTCTTACAAGCCTCTCATATTTTTTTTTAGAAAACCTGAGCAGATTGTTATAAACAAACTTGTTATGCTCACCAAGCAAAGGTGCCCGTTTAAAAACAAAGTTGCCATTATCACTTTTCCAGGGAATTCCCAGTATCTCTTTTTTTTCTCCAAATAAATCAACCCTTGGAAAAAATCCTCTTGCTTTTACATGGGGATCATTTGCCAGCCCTTTGGATGAATCTATTACAGGGCCTGCACAAATTTTGTTTTTCTGCAAAATAGCTGTTATTTCCTCAGGCGTGTGTTTGATTGTCCATTTTTGAATATTTTTATCCAGCTCATCATGATTTACATATCTTTTCTGCATAGTCAGATATCTGTTATCTGTTATCCAGTCCGGTTTTTTAATTATCTTGCAGAAAACTTCCCAGTTTTGCTGTGAGGATATGGAAATTGCAACCCACCTGTCATTGCCTCTGCACCTGTAACATCCTTGGGGAGCTGATAAAACACTGCGGTTTGCACCGCAATCACTGATTTTTTTATTCATTACATAATCCATTATTGGCTCTCCTATCAATGCTGCTGTTGCCTCTACCATTGCAACATCAATATATTGCCCTTTTCCTGTTTTTGCTTTGTGATATAAAGCTGCACAAATGGCATAAACAACTGCCAGAGGAGATACTGTATCACTCCACTGCCCTGACAACCCAAGGGGTTTTTGCTTAGAATAACCAATAATTGTGCTAAGCCCTGAAGCAGCATGAAGATTACGCCCATATGCAATATAATTTCTTTCTGGTCCTGTTTTTCCAAATCCTGTGCATGATGCTGCAATAATATCTGGTTTTATCTTTTTTAAACTTTCATAATCAAGTCCATATTTTTTGGCCACTTTTCCCGGGAAATTGTCAATGACCACATCTGAGACCATAACAAGTTTTTTTATAAGATTAGAACTTTCAGAATGCAGCAAATTAATTGTTACAGATTTTTTGCCGCCATTGCAAAAATTAAAAGCAGAATCATCAGAAATAAGTCTTCTCAGCATATCTTTTTTATCACGACTTTCACACTTTATAACTTCAGCTCCCATTGCAGCCATATAAAAAGCTGCCAAAGGGCCTGCCAGCACCGAGGTAAAATCTAACACTCTAATCTGTTTTATGTCTGTATTTAAAAGATCCAACTTATCTTTTTCTATATTTGATTTTTTCCATTTTTTTAGAATATCTTCAGCATTTTTCTCACCTAACATTGGAGCTGTTTTTACCATTTGTATCGGAGTTTCTGAAAATTTTGCAATAACTGCCGGATACATGAGCTTTCCAGCTGCTTTATGATCTTTTTCAATAAAAAAACCACGCTCGTTAAACTGCTTTGAGTCAAATAAATCCTTTATTGTATTTAATGGAGTACAAGGAACTTTATGACTTTGTAAAACAGATGTGAGCTCCTTTTTTGTGTGGTTTGAAAATGTATTTTCAATCTTAAGTTGTAATTCATTCCAGTTTTCAAATCGATTCTGACCGTTTATGAACTTTTCATCATTTCCCCATGCAGGTTTTTTCATTGCCTTTAAAAAATTCTGCCACTGATATTCTTCCAGACACTGCAAATGAACATAGCCGTTTTTACAGGGAATAATATGTGCAGGCCCTGGAACCAGGGCACTTTGAACCCGTGCAAGCTCCTTGTCTAAATAAAAATAACTCACAAGATCTACCATGCTGGTACTAATAGCTGATTCCATTGCTGAAACATCTAAATGACAGCCTTTTTTTGATGCCAGACTGTCAACAAGCGCACTTACAGAAGCTACTGCACCAGCAAGGCCAGCTCTGAATTCAACAACAGAAGCCTGTGCCCATAGTGGATATTCAACCTCAGGTTGTGATACATTGCATGGAGTGCCAAAACCAAGTCCGCTCATATGGTATAAAATAAATTCATTGGCCAGATAATCCCTGTAGGGTCCAAACTGACCAAATGGAGAAATAGAAGTCATGATAAGCTTTGGATTAATTTTAGAAAGCACATTATAGTCTGCGCCAAAAGTTTTCATAGTGCCAGGGGGTCTGTTTTCTATAAAAATATCACAAAATCTTATAAGCTCTTTGAATTTATTCAAATCATTTTTTTTCTTTAAATCCAGCACCACCCCATTTTTATTGGCATTGGCAAGGAGAAAAAGTCCGCTTTTTTCCATATGGGAAATATTATCTGGAAAAGGGCCTTTTTTTCGTGCAACATCGCCTGTTTCATCTTCAATTTTAACAACATCTGCTCCAAGATCGCCAAGAAGTTTAGCGCAAAAAGGTCCTGAAACAGATTGACCATATTCTATAACTTTCAGACCAGACAAAGCTTTTTCCGGCATAGACTTTCTTTTTAACCCCCTAAAATAAAAAATACATTCACATAAGCTTTTCAGATAATTTTTAAAATTTATCTTGAAAGAAAACAACCTTTTGGATCAAAACTTTTAAGCAGCATCAACTCCTCATGTGAAGGCGGTAAGACCTCATTAAGCTCAGGGGCTATTTTAAGCTCCCAGCCACAGTTTTTACGAATTTTTTCAACAGTATCATTAACTGATGTAAATGATGGATTAACAAAATAATCTGTCAGCACAAATTCCTGGTCTGTTTTTTGATAAATTCCCATATCAGTAACAAGTGTTGTGATATTTGTTCCAGGACATGTAACATAATATAAATCTTCAACCAAACGATGAGAAGATTGCGGAAGTATCAATAAAACCTCATTGGCATTTACAGCATCGTTTCCTCCTCCTGAACCAATAATATAAGAATCTGATGATACCTTTGTTGAATTAAGATTACCATATTTGTCTACCTGAGCAGATGACAATACACTTATACAGCTTTTCTGCCTGCCTCCTATAAATATTCCATAACTGCTTATAACATCACTTATCATTTTTGAAGTCTGCATTGTTGGAGCATCTGCATATGCAGGATAAACCGTATTGCTCGGACGAGGTGCAAAACCATAGTATCCTGACCCACCCAGCCAGAGTTCAACATCATTATCCATTGATTTTAACTTATAATAGGCAAGATATCCGGCAAGACATGATGTGCCTATGCCAAACAATATGGTTTTATAATCTTTTTTCAGAACTAATTGTGCAAGTCTTCTGGAAGCTGCAACCACCATATGTTCCCTGGAATTATATTCAGAATCTTCCAGTGAGATGTCAGGAGCTGGACTGTTTTTCCATGAATTACCTGCTGCTTTATCTTTCAAAGCTGAGAGTTTTCTGCTGCCAAGCATAGACAGATAATCTTTATGATCACGACAATCAAGTATCCATTTTTTAACCCATTTATCCAGTTCATTGTTGTTTTGTGAAGCCTTTCTTCTTTGAACTGAAAATTCATAATCTTCTGAATAGGTTTCAAATTCTGGTATACCAAAATTTACAGGCATGCTTTGCGGATGCGCGCCAAAAGGTAGTAAAATAACGCAATTAACCATATAATCAGGAATTGAGACAGATATTGAGTTTTCCCTTATAAAACTGGTGGGTACAATATTTTCAACAGTTACTATGACTCCTTTTTTGCTCGCCTTTGCTCCCCATACATCTCCCCCTGAAAAAAGATATGGCGCAGCAATTACATTGCCTTTAGGATCAGCAGCCCATGCATGAATAAGCGAAATATCAGGAGTTATTGCTTTTACAACACCCACTTTGGATTCATCATTAAAAGGGTCATAAATCTCTACGTAAAGATCCATGTTATCTTTTGCCATACTAGTGCCTGCTATTGATTTTGTAGGCATAAAAGGCAACCCTAATGCACCTGCCATTAACCTTTGGGTTAAAGAAAGCAAAGACCAGTTTTCAATATCAATGGTTTTATTTTTATATGCCTTTTGAACTATTTTGCTAGGCCCTGGAGTGGGATGTATCTCTGTTGCGCTGCTTGTAATCAACTTATTACAAATCCTGCAATAAATAAGATTTAGTATCTGATTTGTTGCAACAAGTGAAATAAGACTAAAATCAGCTCTTTGGCCATAATACTGCCTGATAAGCTCGCATGCCAGGGCATTTGCTCTGTCACTTATAAAAATATGCATGCCAGGTTTAACGTAGCGTGAGACAGCCTCTTTTAAATCCAGAACCTTGCTTTCACCCTCATAGTCGTCCAACTTAAAAGTCTGATCTAAAAAATTACTGAATTTATCTGGTTTATTCAAAACGGTTTCCTATTCAATTCGCAGTTCATGATTTGTAAAAACAGACGAAAATAAACAGCAGAATACTAATACCAAAATTGCTTTTATGATATCTTTATTACCTGCTTTTTAACAAGATCATCAATTTCCTGATCTGAATAATTTAATTCCTGCAAAATTTCTCTGGTATGTTCTCCGATCAGCGGAGGAGGTGTATTTATTTTTTTTTCAGTATTGTGCAGTTTAACAGGACTGCTTATACTTTTTATATCTCCTCTTACCGGATGTTTAATGGTGGTTATAATCTCGTTTTCATGTACCTGGGAATGTGCAAAAAGTTCTTCATAGTTTAAACATGGATCACAACGCATTTTTGCCTTTTTGAACAACTCCTGCCATTTGGCCCTTGTTTTTTTGAGAAACGCCTTATCCAAAATTAAATACAACTCGTCTCGATTTTCGATTCTTTTTGCATCGGTTGCAAATTTTTCGTCATTTTCCAGCTCTTCAACGCCAAGAACTTTGCAAAACTTCGGCCATTGTGATCCAACTCCGAAAATTGTGAGCACATCCCCATCTTCAGCCGTATATACACCAGCAGGAGGAGGTGTAACATGTGGAGGCATTCCTCTGCCGATCTTTGTTACCAGCCTTCCATCCACAAGGTATTCTGATATTTCAGTAGACTCCATATGAAGAAGTCCATGGAGAAGACTGATAGTCAAATATTGTCCCTTGCCTTGTTGCTGTCTTCCAAAAAGAGCAACCATTATTCCAAAGGCCATTAATCCTGCTGTGCCCTGATCAACAAACATCACACTACTTAAAGATGGCGCCCCCCCAACGCTACCCTGGCGGCTCACAACACCACCCATTGCCTGGGCCCACATATCTCCTCCTATTTTGTGAGCTAAAGGGCCTTTATCACCCCATCCTGTTAAAGAGGCATATACGATTTGCGAATTATTCCTTGAAACTTCTTCATATCCAAGCCCCAGTCTATCCATAACACCTGGACGAAAATTTTCAATAAGAACATCTGCATCTTTAACCAGTTTTCTGGTTATTTCTATTCCTTCTTTCTGTCTGATATCAACAGCTATCCCTTTTTTATTTCTATTTAAGGCAAGAAACACTGAAGAATCAGCTTCACTCCCGTTTGTTTTATCCATTTCATCCATACCTGCCGGGCGACCGCGTCTTACAGATTCGCCCTGCAATCTTTCAACCTTTATTACCTTAGCTCCCATATCACCCAACATCATTGCACATAATGGAGCAGAATATGCCTGGCTGAAATCAAGAATCTTTATTTTTTCAAGAGGTAACATAATTTAAAATTTCCTAGTGTGAAATATTGTTTGCATAACTTGACAAAAAAATAATTAATCTGCTAATAAAGGGTTATTCATAGTTATGACTGCTTAATAAAACGAAATTAAAAAAATGAAAATAGGTCTTATTTCAGATACTCATATTTCAAAAAAAGAAGAAAAACTACCTTATCAGATCAAGGATATTTTTTCAGAAATTGACCTTATCCTCCATGCTGGTGATATTTATCTTACTTCTGTATTAGACGAACTTGAAACCTGTGCTCCGGTACTGGCTGTACAGGGAAACGGTGATATTACACTGCCAGATGATCCCAGGATTCAAAACAATCTTGTGCTGAATTGTCATGGCTATAGTATAGGGCTTACCCATGGAATAGATTATCCCGAGCCTCCATGGAGAAGCCTTGAAAAAGCCATGCAATATGAGTTTGGCAGAAAAGTTGACATATTAATTTTTGGTGACAGCCATGTGCCTGTTCTTGATATTTACAAAAATGTTTTGCATATAAATTCCGGAAGCCCGACTTTCCCCAGACAAATCAAGGAACTTGGAACTGTGGCCACACTTGAGATTATGCCTCAAAATAAAATTTATGCCCAAATCATATCATTGAAAAACAGAGAAATTATTAAATCAATCAATTATTATTGAATTTCAATCATCGCTAAACCAGTTAATCGGGCATTTATATTTCTGGCACCTGAGGTCTTTTGCTTTATATCTTCCGCTTTTCAGCTCATCTGTAAGCTCTTGTTCATTTGTTATTATGTTTTCAAATACTGTAACACAGCTTCCTATCTGTTTAGGGATATGGGCATCACTACCTCCTGTGCCATGCAGCCCAAGTTTTTTGCACACCTTTTCGCACATCAAGGACTCTTGTTCTGTTGAACAGCCATTAAATACTTCCATTGTATTTACAAGCTGCAGAAATTGCGACTGGCAAGCGGCTTTAAAAGTTAACTTTTTCCCTGAATAAGATTTATAAAATTGTCTTCTAAATGGATGAGCAGCAATTATTACACCACCATTTTCCTCAACATACTGCTTAATATCCTGAATTTTATAAATATTTCTTGGATAGCTGTCTATTCCAAAAATTAAAATATCGCCTATGGCCGTGCTGGCTTCCATTCCTCCAAAAACCGGGAAGTTATATCTTTCAGAAAGAGCTTTAGCAATTTTCGACTTTTTAACACCATGTTCTGTAATACATAACCCGTCAAGCCCTGCATTTTTAGCTGTCATTATAAGTATTTCAGGAGTAATTATGCTGTCACCTGAAATTGTTGTATGAATATGTAAATCTATAATCATGATTTTTTTTTGACAATAAAATTTTAGGGTGATCCTTAGTATTTGCGATATAAATGCGGCCACAAAAGGATTACCCATAGATATAACTTATCTTAATTCATAGCCTTCCGGAAATATAGTATCTCTTTTCATTGTAGCGCCTTTTACACCTTTATCTCTTCTTTCTTTCAAAAGGTTAAATTCACCGGGCTCATATTGTATTGCTGTTTGCATTGCATGCCCCAGGTAGCCAATATATTCGCCGGTTCCTACTCCTGCTGCATCGATAACCCCTTTAAGAAAAGTTTTTCCCATGGCAATTCCATCAAAAGGCAGGGAACTGGCAGCCTTGGCAAGTTTAGCTGTCTCTTCTTCAAGTTTTTCTTCAGGCACAACATTGTTAACAAGTCCGTATTGCAATGCCTCAGCCGAATCAAATGGCCTGCCTGTCAGAACCATTTCCTTAAGTCTTCTAACGCCCATAATCTGCAGCCATAAAGCAAGATCTAATGTGGGCCCTATATATCTGAATCCTGGATGAGTAAAACGCGCATCTTCAGAACAAACAACAAGATCACATGCCATGGCCAGTTGAAAATGATAACCATAGCAATAGCTGTGTACCTGGGCAATTGTTGTTTTTATGCTGTTATGAATAGGATCAAAAATTTGGTCTTTAAGACCCATATCAACAAGGATTCTTTTTCTCTGACTTGGACGTCTTGCCTTACCCACAGTGTCATGACCATGCATTGTTCCCAGTTCAGCCACATCATGTCCTGTTCCAAAACATCTTCCAGCTCCTTTAAAAATAATCACCTTAACATCGTCGTCCCAGTCAAGCTGTTTCATGACTTTACTGATATATATATAATGACTTCTCATTGTTGAATTTAATTTTTCAGGCCTGTTAAAGGTGATTGTTGCAATTTTTTTATCAGGCTGTTTCTCAACCAATATTTCTTCCATTACCCAACTTTTATCACGTTCAAACTGCTCATCTGGCGAAAGAGGCGGAGCATAAATTTTTTCTTCCATATTTTTTCTCCTTTGCTGCTTAAATGTAACTACTGGTTAGCGTTTTTTAAAAAACAAGGCAATTTTATTTAAGAAAACAAAATGATACAATTTTTATATGAAAAACTTCAATACAGATACTTTAAACGTTCAAAAGCTTATATATAAGCCAAGGTGCTGATACCAAAAGTACTAATAGATGCTATTTAATTAAGATCCCTTATTAACTACTCAGTTAAAGTAAAATTTGTCAACTATTTTTCCCAAAAATATTGAAAGTTGAAACATAGTTTTGCCCTTAAAATATTATTTTAAAATGTAACTACAGATAAAAGTGGAAGACGCATTACGATTAATTCAGCTTACAATTCATTTGAAGAAAACATTAAAGGATTCATTGAAGCAGGTAAACTTGCAGGCATTGTAGTTTTTTCTAAAAAGATACTTGAAATTCCGTTAAATATGATTTCGGAAACAAAAGTTGAATTAACAATGGTTGGCGGGAAAGTCGTATGTAAATTGCGTTGCATTGGATTTTAAGAGAAAAAGGGTCTTCCATATGGCTCTTTACAGAGTCGATTAAAAGCCATCTTAAAATAATGCTCTGGAAGTTTTTAAAAAGTGTTATTTAGAAAAATATTAACTATAACCGGATATCATGTGTTCATGGATTTAACAGGACTTTTGACGACGCTATCAAAATATTTTAGTTGTAAAACTTACATCAATAGCAAGAAAAGTCTGTTGTTCCTTATAACTTTCATCCAATTCATCAGAAAATTCATAGTAATATTTATGTTTTAAGCGTAAAATTAAAAACCTGTTCAATCGATAGGAAAATCCGGTTTCGAAATCTGCCTTAATTTTATTTTTGCTTAGTTTGTCATCCAATGATAAAAAAGTATCCATTTTAAAAAACAGCTCTAAATTATCCCACAGATTATACTCAAAATAAAATATATTTTCTATTCCATATTCGATATCCTCAGAATCATCTTTTATTCTTTTTTCAAAGCCGAGACCTGTTTTTAAATCAAAATGTTTAAAAATTAAATCAGCGCCGATTGTTTCGCGAATTTCTATTGGTTTTCCATCTTCAGTTCTTTTTACAACAGTATCATACTGAATCTTATTATACGGTCTTAAGGAATCACGCATATTATATTTATAAATAAAAGTGCCTCTTAACAGATTCTGTCTGTATTTTATATTATTTTCATAGGCTTCCTTAAAATAATGGATATAAGGTTCAAAGGAAAAATGATGTGATCTGTTATATATATCAAAAGTTATCTTGTTTTCATAACCCCATTTTTGATAACTTTCTTGTGGCATTCCAGCAGGAGTTACTGAATTTTTATCCTTATCAACCTGAGTGTCATAAAAAATATTCGCAAATTTTAAAACAAGTTTCGCGGAAAATCTTTTATCAAGATAACTGTAATTATTTTTTAAAATTATTTTTTTGTTTTTTATATCATCAATAAGAAGATCAGAGATATTAATCCAGTAATTTTTATAACTTAAGTTCCGATTAACCTTTTTTACTATATCTTCAAACACAGCCTGCGTTGAAACTATTTTATAATATTCTCTAGATTTAACAGCATATCCTTTAATCTTTTGGTCAATTAAACCGCTGTTAACAAAGATTGAACTATCTTTCAATAAAGCGATGATTTCAGCACCTAATAATTTATATGAAAATATATTATATTCATCATATATTATATTCATAAGATCTGAGATAGAAATCATGTCGTTAAATTCTGTTTGCTTAATAGTTGATGGAGATACAATTGCGATATCGCATCTAATCTTATCTCTCAAAAGATGAGCCACCCTTTTGTTTTCTAAAACCACTTTTTGATGGATATTAAAATATTCTCCTCTTTTTTCTTCAAAAAATCTAAGCCTCCAAATGTCCAATAGTCTTCTGAACTGCTCAAAATGATAAATAGATGGTTTTTTCTCATCAATAGCTTTAAATTCAAATTTTTCTACAGAATTAGGGTCCACACAAATTTTTAAAACATAATATCCTGAATTATTGGTTGCTGTTAATAAAGACCTGCCATCAGAAAAATCGATGCGTTCAACAGTTGATGTAAAAAGATGTCCCTTGTTATCTCCTCCGCTTATTATTAAATCAATATCTGCAAACTCTGTTAAAAGATCAATATTTTCAGATGTTTTCATACCGGATAAAAGAATTATTGAGTCTACGCCTTTTTTGCCAAGTTCCTTTAATGACAATTTTAATGATTCTTTCACTGGTTTAAGTTGTATTTTATTGATTTTTTTTTCAGCGATATCAAAACTGGTGTTTGTGGATGTTAATCCTATAAAAGCAATTTTTTTATTATCAAAATCATGTATGAAATATGGCTTAAAAACTATAGAATTATTTTGGCAAATATTTGCGGATATAAGCTTTGTAGATTTTTCCTTAAGCTGAAATTTAAGGTTTTCAACTCCAATTCTGAGATCACCTGAAGAAACCAAAGATGCGTTGCAATTAATAGAAGCAAAAAATTCAAAAACAACAGCTCCATAACTGTATTTAGAAAGAGCACCTGGATAAAATGCATTGCCAAGGTCAATATATAAAGATTCTGTTTTTTTTCGCTCATTATATATGGATTCTCCAAGGCGCAGGAGTGTATCGTCTTTTTCGTTAATAGAAAAGGAAAAACGTCCTTCCATATTAGAAGTAAGAATAATTTTTAAACATTTTGATTTTGCTGTGACAGGCCAGAGGAAAAATATGATTAAACCTGCACTCAGAATATAGTATTTTATATTTTACCTCGACAGGCTGCTTACGGAACTAAAAAAATAATTTTCATGCGCAATATATTATGTGAAAAATTTTGAGATTTGCATTACCTAACATCCTGTCGTGCGCCTTTTCCACCTTTTTGTTTAATCCCTTTATTATATTCATAAAATTATCCTCAAAAATAGTAACCTAATGTACAAGTACTATTTTCTTTGTATGCCTTAATTTAAAATAAAATGGCTATCCTCTAACAGCTTTGTTGTATGCCCATAAAACGAATAACTAATTTACCCGATTTTTACTGTCCAGGTCATTTGCTGAGTTCTTATGTTCTGGATTTTCTATCATTTTGTTTTTAGTTTCAGTATGTTCTGAGTTCGGAGCATTATCCTTTATATTTTGAATGCTTTTTCCCGTCCCTTTTATTTTAATAATATTTTTATTGTTAAGTTTATTAATTTTTTTTTTATAGTTTTCTATTACAGATTTTAATCTGTTTATCTTTACCTGGTCAGCATCAACTCTGTTTTGAAGAAGATTTTTTTCTTCAGTGAGTTTAATGTGATCTTTTTTTGTCATAGCAATTTCGTTTTTTATTTTTTCTATTCTTCTATTAAAAGCATATTCTTTTTCTGAAGATCTTTTTTTCAAAACCTCTCTTTCACTATTAAATTTATCATGATTTTTTTTTATAGTTATATTCAACCTTTTTATTTCATTTGAAAGAGAATCTTCAATCTCCTTGTTTAAAATTGTAAGCTTTTTGATTTTATCGGTGCTATCTTTTTTTAAAATTTTATTTGTTTGATAAAGATTATCATATTTTCTGTTTAATAAAAGGATTTCTTCAGAATTTTTCTTTTTTAAAGATTGACAATCTGCTTTTATTTTTTCAATTTCAGCATTTTTATCGCTTATTTTTTTTTTATAAAAAATATTATCAATTTCCAAAACAGTATTTTCTCTTTCAATCATAATCGTTTTTTTCTTTAGCAAGCTGTTTTCGGCTCTAATGGTTTCATTTTTTTTTCTATCTTTAATTATTAACGATTTAGAGCAGGAAACAATAATAAACATATTTATTATTATTATTACAAAAACAAATAATTTTTTTTTCATTTGTTTTTCCTCATTTAGTCTGATTTGCCACTTTATATAAGACAATAATCTATTGCTTAAATAGCTTTTTAAAAGAATCTGCTATGTTTTTTACAAATTAACGCCAGAGCAAATATATCAATCCAGATACAATTTTTTTTTAAATGCCGCAGCCTTTACTTACTTTAGAAAACTAACCACCTCCAGTTCATGTATATATCTGTATCCAAAATAATTCTCTTAGGTCCATGTAAATAATTTGACCACTTTCTCCATCCTGGAAGATCAACATCTCCTTTATTCGGATCACCAGTTCTCATGAAATTAGCCCAGTATGTCATCATTGTATCAGACAATTTCTCTCTTCCCGCACGATTTGCCTTGCTCCATAATATTTTTGAAATACCATAAGGAACAAAATTGCCAAATACAAAAGGCAACTCCGTAGCGTGAGCTGAGCCTATAAGAAAAGAAAAAGGCTTTGGCTCATCATTCCAGCTAAATTCATAAGCATATACATCACTTTGGTTTTTTTTCAATCTCCAGACAATAGTATTTAAAAATGTCTGTCTTACAAGCGGTATTGCAGCCTTCATTAAAGGCTTATATAATACCTTCGCAACAGGGTCAAGAATATCTCTTATCTCTAATTGAGGATTGTCCGGATCAAAACTGTTAAAAGCTTCTGTGAATTCTGCCACATTAAGTTTAGTCAATGCACCAAGACCTATTTTAGCCTCTTCTTTATTGCATCCAACAATGATGGGAACTTTTTTATATTCACCCCGAAAAAAAAGCTTATACCATTTCCCATGTGGGAGAACATTCCCATCGCGGAATAATGCGCCAAAAGGTCTTATTCCTGCAGCATTAAACACAAAAAAAGAATCTGCATCTACATCTCTTAGATATTCGGCAATCCAGTTTGGATTCTCAGCCTCTTTAGCCGCAATAAACGCATTGACATCTTCAGGTTTAAACTTTTTATGGACAAGATACTCTAACAGCTTATGGCTTCTATCATAAGCTGTTTCCATTGATACTGTTTCGTATATATAAGGTGATAAAGAACCGCTTTGACATATTGCTCTGTGAAAAAGATTTCTGTTTTTAGTAAGCGGAGAAAGAAGCATTGATAACGTATTAAATGAACCTGCTGATTCGCCGGCCAACGTAATATTATTTGGATTTCCCCCAAAATTAGCAATATTATCTTTTACCCATTCAAGTGATTTTATAATATCCAGGGTTCCAAAATTTCCTGAATTATCAAGTTTGTCACCGTTCTGATTCAGTTTTTCATGGATAAACCAGCCAAATGGTCCGAGACGATAATTTATTGTTACAACAACGACATTCTGTTTTTTAGCCATGTTTGCTCCATCGTATATTGGCTCAGCACCTGATCCTAGCTGATTGCTTCCGCCATGTAGCCATAAAAAAACAGGAATATCTGTTTTTTCAGAAACCGGACGCCAAATATTTAAATAGAGACAATCCTCTGAACCTTTAGGTTTACCTGACATCTCAGGATCCATATCCATTAAGATAAAACTCGTCTGCGTACAGTAGCTGCAAAACTCAGTAGTTTTCAACACACCTTCCCACGGTTCAGGATTTTGAGGAGACTTCCAGCGAAGTTTGCCAACTGGCGGTTTGGCAAAGGGCACCCCAAGCCACGCAATAACAGCGCCGCTATCTATCACTTTACCTTCTACAAGTCCATATTTTGTTTCAATAACAAGATCTGCTTCTGAAGCACACACAATAAACATTGTAATAATAACACCTATAACAATGCAAAAACTAAATTTATTTTTCATGAAGATTCTCCTTTTGTTCTTAAGTTATAGCTGGGGTGGTACTTTTCCTGGGATATTCCTTTTAATAAGACCATCAATACATTTTTGATTAAACGAAACAATCAGGTTGAATAATAGTTTTTCGGTGATACTTAAAAAATTTACAATTTAAGTATAGTGGAATGCCGCTAAAAAGTTCTATAATGGCCATCATTCGACCAAGCTGTTGACTAAAAATTTTTTGCTTGATACAAAAGCTGGCAACTATTTCAAGCCCATGTATAGTACAGTTTTAGGATTTGGCATTATCGTTTTTCGATGATATTTCTTATTACACTGCATTAAAATGAAAAGTATGGATTTTTTTAGATTTGGAAATTTTATAATATCAGAGCTTGCGCCAACAAGAGAAGTTTTGTTTTTTTATTATATGTTTGCATATGCTATGCTTTACCAGTATTTCATATGTATATCGTCTGTATCTGACAGACTCTTTAATGGCGACCCCTTTTTTCCTTTAAGAGATTAATTAACCTTAAAAGAGTTGTTTTGCCAGCACAGGAACTTACCTTGCATGAAGGTAAAATATTCCGGACTTTAGTTTTAATGACAAATTTTTAATGCTTACGGCAGGGTGACAAACTGCTCTTTGTCCGGTTGGTTATGTTTCTACAATAAGCTCCTGGCCACTTTCCATTTTGATAAAAAATATTATCAAAAAATCTGTAATTATTGTTTTTCAAGTTGAAAAAAAAAATTATATCATTATAATAATAAAGAAGAAAGTATGAAAATAGTTCCTGACCTGATTTGATTTTATTCATCAAAATAAAAAGCACCTGATTATCAATACCATCTATCCATTCGGTTTATTGCCATTGAAAATTTGTAATTTGCAGCAGCCTGTCGATATAACGTAAAATCAAAAATTTATCCGAAACGAAAAAAATATTCTTCATGTTAAAATTTTACAGGGAGTCAATGTATGACACATTTTAATCCGCAGGATTTCATTGATGAAATTAAGTATACTATTAAAGCCGGTGATCAGATAAAAGCAAAAGCGGCTCTGTCATATCTTGATAAAGTTGACAAAAAAACTCAGCAATTGGCATTGCTTGCATTAAGCCAATCTGATCATGAATTTGCAATACCTGTTATATCAGGCATACTAGCAAGCAATCCATATGTCGCACTAAAATTTCCAACCCTCAAAGAGACCTTGCTAACAATGGTAATGGATACTCCTGATGTCCTTTTGAAAATACTTAGCGATAGTGAAATTATTGGAGATAAGAAATTTTCTCTTGCAATTGCCCAAAAGATGCATGATAAAGCTTTTTTAGTTGAAATTGTAGGTGAAATCAGGCTTGATAATGCAGTACCGATTTTATTATCAACTTTAAGAGAAGAAAAAGATGAAAAAATCATTAAAGCTATTGTAATCGCCCTTGGGAAAATTGGCGATCCTTCTACGATTTCTGCATTAACAGAATTTTTGTATGCTGGAAATAATGATTTGATTGTTGCTGCGATACATGCTATGGGAGAAATTGCAACGCCAACAGCAATACAAAAACTCCACGAAAAAATGGGGGCAGATCCAGAGCTTGATCTATTAATTCTTGATGTATTTGCACAAGTTCAGATCCCGGAAGCTCTTATTAAATTGAATGAATCCTTAATATCACATTATGCACATATAAGAACAACAGGAAAAAAGAAACTAATAGAGATTGGGAATAAAGTTGTACCCCTTTTGATCCATAATTTGGATCAAAGCGATATTGATTTGCAAATTCACACATTAAATGTACTTGGCGATATAGGTGATAACTCGGCTGTTCCTTCCATACGTAAACTTCTTCATAATGAGCCTAAAGATCCTAACGTCCGTTTTGCAGCTTATGAAACATTGGGTAGCCTTTCAAGCAAACAAGGAGCATTTGCGTTAGCTGCAGGTTTGCAAGATCCTGTTGAGAATGTCAGATCTGCTGCTGCTGTAGCAATAGATAAAAATTTTAATGAAATTTTATCAGCAGGCATTAAAAATCTTATCAATGAGCATGATGAATCTCCCACAAATATAATTGTAACAATTATTGATTCAAAGTGTGACCGTATATTTCTTAGTCTTACAGAAAACGACTTTTTTATCAAATTTGCTGCTAAATATTTATCAGAAAAAGCGCATCCTGATATTAAAAGACATTTTTCAAAGCTTTTTACTGATAATGGTTATGATAATTTTGCAGAAATGATTCAAAAAGAAAGCAAACAAGAAGCAAAACAAAAGCTAAAAGTATTTGCAGTTGATGATTCAAAAATGATTTTAAATATCTATAGAAGCATGCTTCACAATTTGGAATATGAATCTCAGCTGTTTGAATTCCCAGCAGAAGCATTGGATAAGATCAGCTCTGAAAAACCTGATCTTGTTCTTACAGATCTTAATATGCCGGATATAGATGGTATTGAACTTACAAAAGGAATCCGAAAATACTATAATAAAGATCAACTTCCCATCATTATGGTTACAACACAAAATGATTCACATGATAATGAAGTAGCAATTAGTGCCGGAGTAAATGATATTTTGCACAAACCTTTTACAGAAAAACAAATAGGAGAGGTTTTAAAAAAATTTATATAAAACATATAACGTTTATTTCTGTTTTTAAATCAAAGCCACTAAAAATCACTGACTTGCCCAAGTATGAATAAATTAATCTTAAGACCTTGGGTTAACTTTTAAATATGCCCACACAACAACTACCCATAAACGCTAAATGTTTGTCAAAAATTTCTCAAAAGTCCAATTCCTTTAATGCCGGAGTTAAAAACCTGTAATAATTTAAAAATTTTTTTGCTATTTTGGACAGATTGTCGCTTTCTATAAAAAGGATTTGACTATTTAAAAAAATGATTGCTATGATTAGATGCTTTGATTTGTTGGATTTAATATAGACTCTGGAAAAATGATAGGGAAAATCGGATTATTTGCTATGATAGAAAATCAATTTACTCCAAAAAAAGAAATTATACCAAGAATAGAAAAGCTTCAGGCTGATATGAAAGAAAACGGATGTGACGGAGTCCTGATCATTCACCACACAAACCTTTTCTACTTTAGCGGCACTTCTCAAAACGGGCACCTTTTTATACCATGTTCAGGCAAACCTTTGCTGATGATAAAAAAAAGTTTTGCACGCGCTAAAAAAGAATCTGCGATTGAAAATATAATTTTACTTAAAAGTTTGAAAAAATTATATCAAACCATTCAAGAAAAAGGATATAACGATTTAAAAAGAGTCGGTTTCGAGCTTGATGTTATTCCGTATAATATATATAGTTTGTATAAACGAATTTTTAAAAATTCTGAGATTATTGATATATCAGACAGCGTAAAAAAAATTAGACTTTTAAAATCATCTTATGAGATAGATCTTATAAAAAGAGCATGTTTGGCCCTTGACGAAGTATTTTGCATCGTGCCTGAAATGATAAGAGAAGGGATGACAGAAATTGAACTGGCCAGTCTTTTTGAGGCAGGGCTGCGGAAAAGGGGGTATTCCGGATGCAGCAAGATGCGTGCATTTAATCAGGATTTTTTCTTTGGGAATTTAGTGTCCGGCTCAAACGGAGCTGTGCCAACATATTTTGACGGCCCTGTAGGGGGTAGTGGACTTACTCCGGCCAATAATCCTCATGGTGCAGGCTGGAAAAAAATCAGAAAAAATGAAATTATTTATATTGATTATACATGTGTAAAAGACGGTTATACATCCGATGCTGCCAGGATATTTACCCTTGGAGATGTACCAGATAAACTTCAAATGGCACACAGGGCTGCATTATCGATAAAAAAAGGACTTATGGAGTTTGCAAAGCCTGGAGTAATGTGCCAGGATATTTACAATAGGGCAATTGAACTGGCTTCTAAAACAAAATTTAGCGATAATTTCATGGGAATTGGTGAAAACAAGGTAAAATTTGTGGGTCATGGTGTTGGCCTTGAACTTGATGAATTCCCTATATTTGCTAATGGAATCCGAATGAAGCTTAAACCTGGGATGACATTTGCTCTTGAACCTAAATTTGTGTTTGAAGAGGGTGCTGTAGGAATAGAAAACACTTATGTCGTGGAAAAAAATGGCGTAAAAGCTTTAAATTTTATGCCAGAAGAAATTACGGTAATATAGAAAAACGAATATAAAATGGTAAATATGTCCATCCAGAAAGGGATGAACACTAATTAAGATAAATTAATCCAAACTGTTACCTTGATGTTCAAGTTTTGTATTTTATACAGGAATTAAGCCATTTTAAGGTTCATCCCAAGTGTTTTGTTAAAACCTGATTCAAGACTTCCTGTAGTTTGCCTGTAGTGTATGGCTTTGCGATGGTGCCTTTGAAACCATAGTGAGCATAGTTTGACATAACAGGATTATCGGAGTATCCGCTGGAAACGATCACTTTTGCTTCTGGATCAATCACCAGAATTTTTTTGATTGCTTCTTTTCCACCTATCCCGCCTGGGATTGTAATGTCCATAATAACAGCATCAAAAGGCAGGCTGGCATTCATAGATTGCTCGTACATTTCTATTGCCTGTTTGCCTCCGTCTGCGGTCTCAACCTGATATCCATTTTTTTCCAGCATTTCTTTGGTAACCTGGCGGATTATTTTTTCGTCATCCATAACAAGTATTTTACCGCTTTGCTCAGTGTCCAACCATTTTGCTGCCTGTTGCTTTTTTTTTGGCAGTTTTTGTGATTCAGAAGCAGGCAAGTATATAGTAAAAGTTGTTCCCTTGCC
>Ga0209344_10002318_pt1 | contig 21486 bp, 5 predicted proteins | sample Cruoilmetagenom6_FD_187293 | JGI IMG/M metagenome (GOLD analysis project Ga0209344, IMG submission 187293) | Oil polluted marine microbial communities from Coal Oil Point, Santa Barbara, California, USA - Santa Barbara Oil Seep Sample 6 (SPAdes)... | ecosystem: Environmental > Aquatic > Marine >... | reverse complement strand
CATCGGAACCAATGGTAGCAATAGCATCTTTTTTAATGTGCGGCATCATTTTTTCATCAATAAACATGGTTACTTGAATGGTGCTATCGTTACGCATTAATATCGTTTTTACCGTCCCAACATTAATTCCAGAATAGCGTACGTTATTGCCTTGCATTAATCCGTTTACATTATTGAAATTTGAATTTACGGTAAAGGTTTTCGCAAATAAATTTTGACGTTCGCCTATAAAATATATCGCAGCAATAAAAAGGAGTGTCCCAAGAATGACAAAGAGGCCTAATCTAAATTTTTCGTTATTCGTCTTTTTCATCTGTTATATTTAAATTATTTAAAGAATGCTTTTACTTGCGCATCTGTAGAAGTCGATAATTCGCTATATGTACCTTCTACATAGTTAACACCATCTACTAGCAAAATAATACGTTCAGACACTACTCTTGCACAATCTACATCGTGCGTAATTATTAGTGAAGACGTTTTATATTGTTTTTGTATACTTCGCATAAGCGCAATAATTTCTTTTGAGGTGATAGGATCTAAGCCACTAGTTGGCTCGTCATATAAAATAATCTTCGGTTTTAATATTAAGGTTCTTGCTAATGCAATACGTCTTTTCATTCCTCCAGAAAGTTCTGCTGGCATTAAATCTATAGTATGCAACAAGCCCACACTTTCTAAAGCTTCGGTTACTAATTCGTTCATATTGGAAGCATCCTTAAACCTAGTTTTATGTCTTCGTAAAGGAAATTCTAAATTTTCTCTAACGGTCATCGAATCATATAAAGCGCTTCCTTGAAAAAGAAATCCGATCTCCGTTCTCAAGATGTTCAAGTCTTTCTGATTTAAAGTGTTTATTTCTTGATCCATTATTTTAATGCTTCCAGAATCTGCTTGTAATAAGCCGACCAAACATTTAATCATCACCGATTTTCCCGATCCCGATTTCCCCATAATAACGAGGTTCTCTCCTTCATATAGTTTTAAATTAAAACCATTTAAAACATGGTTGTCTCCAAAGCTTTTTCTTAAATCTTTAATCTCCAGCATAACAGATTTCGTATCTATGTTTTCTATTGCTTTGGATATGTTTTGTTCTATACTCATACTATTATAGTTCGAAAAATATATCGGTTACAAAAACGGCTACAAAATCGATAACAAATAACAGCATAGATGAAAAAACTACTGCCGAATTGGCTGCAGCTCCTACGCCAACCGTTCCTTTTTCACAATTGTATCCTTTAAAACAACCAACAAGAGCAATTGCAAATCCGAAGAAAAACGTTTTTATAGTAGCAGGAATTAGATCACTAAATTCTAAAACCTTAAATACCTTATTAAAATAAAGTACGAAGGAAACTTCTCCTTTAACATTTTCTATTATGTAAGACCCGAAAAGCGCAATAGCATCCCCTAGAAGCACTAAAAGAGGCAACATAAGAGTAGCTGCAACAATTCTGGTAACGACTAAAAACTTAAACGGATTTGTTCCAGACACTTCCATAGCATCAATTTGCTCTGTTACGCGCATAGAACCTAGCTCTGCTCCTATACCAGAAGCTATTCTACCGGCAAATGTTAGGGCTATAATTACAGGTCCTATTTCTCTAATAATGGATAAACTAACCATAGATGGCATCCAAGATTCTGCGCCAAAACCTTCTAAAGTTGGCCTCGTTTGTAAGGTTATTACTAAACCAATAATAAAGCCTGTAACTGCAACTAATAAAATGGAACGATTACCAATACTATAACATTGCCTTAGTAATTCTTTCCCCTCAAAAGGCCTGCTAAACACTTCTTTAAAAAAGCGATTAGCAAATAAAGCAAGCTCGCCAATTTCTATAAAAAAAGACTTAAAACCATTTGAACCACTCATTATTAAGTATTTATATTTCAAATATAGTTGGAAAAGACAGCTATAAAAATGACATAAATCATAGTATCGATATATCTAATAAAAATTAGCAAAACCGCTTTAAACTTTTTTACGTAAGTAATGGACAACCTATAATTATTAACCACATAATAGTCCCAAACTATGAAAAAGCCTACTAGAAATTGCTACGCGCAATTATTAAAACTTACTGTTTTTATTTGTCTGATTTTTAATTCCAATATTATTACCGCGCAACTCCATGAAGAAAATGGTTGTGTAAACAGTTACAGTTTAAACTGGGATAGTTCACCAAGCGCAGACGATCAATTCAACTGGTTACCAAAAGGAAGTACTTCTAACACCTTTGATAATGTGGATAACTCCGGAATTGATATAAGCATAAACTTTACTGGTCAAACGAATTCTTTTGAAGATTGGAATTTTTCAGGAGGCGCAAATACGCCTAATGTAGATGATATTGCAACCAATGGTGGTGAAGATGTTCTGCATTTATTTACGGAAGGTTATTCAAATCAAGGTATCACTATGACCATCACCTTTAGCGAACCAATATTTGGTTTGGGTTTTGATCTTTACCACGTAAATGCTGGAGGTTCTAATGGCGATAAGTACACCGTAACCGCAATCAATAATTTGGGCGAAACTATTTATCCAACTTTCTCCGAATCTGCAAATCCATCGTATACCACAAATGCTGTTGGTGTTGTAAATGCTAATAATTCCTCTACAGCTGGAGATAACGCGCAAGTAGGAATAAATTTTTATGATAATAATTACATCACTAGTGTTTCTTTTTTATGGCAAGATTGTAATACTTGTAGAACTGGGTTTGTTCACGGTTCTGGTTTAGGTAAAATTAGTTTTTGTACTCCTCAAGAATTAGATTTTGATGGTCAAAACGATTATTTAAGTCATGCTCCTTTTTTAGGCGGAAAGAGAGAAGCTACGATGATGAGTTGGGTTAAAATAGATGCGGGTTTTTCAGGCGATGGAGAGATTATGGGTCAAAGAAATTTTAGACTGCACTTAGATAATAACAAGCTGAATGCATACGTAAAGACAAATAACAATAACGGTACTAGTGATTATTATGCAAACAACCATGCTATAGCTGCTTTAGAAACCGAATTATGGTATCATGTTGCAACTGTTTATAACGGAACAACAGATGAGTTATACCTCTATTTAAATGGCGAAGAAATTGCAAAGTACACCAACTTAAATGGAAGCAGATTAAAAAACAATAATACCTGGAACGCGAATCATGATTTTGAAATTGGACGAAATACATTTAGTGACAACAACTATTTTAAAGGTTCTATTGTAGAAGCTCGTGTTTTTGATGTTGCACTGGATACGGAAGAAATTCAACAACAAATTTATCAAGAAATAGAAAACAATAATGGTGTTGTAATGGGTAGCGTTATTAAAAATGAAATAAACAATTTATCATGGAGTAACCTTTTACTTTATTATAAATTAATAGACACAGACAGCAGACAAGGAATAACGCCAAATACTAGTGCACAATTATCGGATGGAGTTTTACACAACATGAGAACACGTCAAGATATTAATGCGCCACTTCCGTATATAGCGAATCAAAACGGAAACTGGACTAGTCAATCTATTTGGCAACATGGTAATGTTTGGGATATTGACAATTCTAAGCATAAAGATTGGGCCATTGTAAAAATCACAAATAACACATTAGTAGATACCAATGACAGTCATACACTACTCGGATTAATTATAGAAAATGACGCGAAACTAGAAGTAAATAACAATCAGTTTATTGCCAATAGTAAGTACTTAAAAATAGATGGTGTTCTAGATTTAAAAGGCGAATCGCAATTGGTTCAAACCATAGAAAGCACATTAGATGTAACCAGTAGTGGTTATATTGAAATAGACCAGCAAGGAACTTCAGATAGTTATACGTATAACTATTGGAGCTTACCGGTTAGTGAAATTAACAGCATTCAAAATAACAAAGCAGCATCGTTAAACAATGTATTGTTTGATGCTACAAACCCTGAAAATGTATTAAATATAAACTTTCAAGCTTCCCATACTGCCGCAGATAGTGGAGCGAGTAATCCTATTATTTTAAGTAATTATTGGATCTATAAGTTTCATGGTCCAGAAGAAGATTATTATTCTTGGTCACACGTTGGAAGTAATACTGCGCTGGCTATTGGAGAAGGTTACACCATGAAAGGAACTGGTACAGGAAACGTTACAGATCGTCAAAACTATAGTTTTATAGGAAAGCCTAATAACGGCGATATTAGTTTAACCATACATGCAGGAGAGCAATATTTATTAGGAAATCCATATCCTTCCGCATTAGATGCAGATACGTTTATTAAAGACAATCTATCTTTTATAAATGGAGGAAATAACCTAACCTCTAGCATGGATGGCACACTATATTTTTGGGATCATTTTGGAGGTGGATCTCATATTACCACAGAATATCAAGGTGGCTATGCCGTTTATAATTTATCTGGTTCTGTTCGAGCTTTATCCCATCCAGAGGTATCTAATATAGGAGTAGGAAATAAAAAACCAGAGCGATTTATTCCTGTTGCGCAGGGCTTTTTCGTTAAAGCTGTTGGAGATGCAAGTATAAATTTTAATAACAGTCAAAGAGTTTTTAAAACAAAAAGTGCAGAGCAATCGGTATTTTTAAGAACAAACAATTCTTCGGAAAGTACAGACGACAGAATGAAACTAAGATTAGAGTATACGACATTAAATGGCGTTTCTAGAGAGTTATTATTAACCGTAGATGCCAATACGAGCTTTGGTTATAACTTAGGTTATGATGGTGAAAATTTAGATGCGAATAACACCGATTTAAATTGGTCTGTAGCAAACAGAAACTGCATTATTCAAGGAATTCCTTTTATTGAAAACAACACGATATTGCCTCTAAATTTAAAACAAAATCAAAGGGAAGACATAAACATTTCACTGCTATCTGCGCAAAACATACCAGAACATATTCGTATTCTATTTGAAGATGTAGCGTCTGGAGAAATAATTAATCTAAGAGAGAATAACTATCAAAACATTCTAGAATCTGGAGAATACAATGGTCGTTTCAGAATTAAATTTGAAGACACTTTTGCACTTAGTACAGCAGATAACATGTTATCGAATACCGACTTCCTAATTATTAACAACAAGGAAAGCCTAAAAATTATAAATAGAAATCAAACGAACCCTTCAGAAAGTTACACACTATTTTCTATTCTAGGACAAGAAGTAAGTACTGGATCGCTTCACGCGGAAAGATCCTTAATACAAACAAATGGTTTGGCTAAAGGAGTTTATATTATAAAAATAACAAACGAAAATAATGTGATTTCTAGAAAGGTTTTATTGGAATAAAGCATACCAATTTCAAACTACAAAAGCGCCGTATAAAAACATCTTTTATACGGCGCTTCTGCTTTAAAAGTAAAACGATTTACTTTACATGGGATCTAGTCTGTGTACATTCGCACTCACTTATACCTTGTAAAAAGTCGAATCCTATAGTTACCATATGTGTACCTGCATTATAACCAGACAACTCATTTATGGTGATTTGATAAGCGTATCCGAAATAAAAATTAGACTTATTAAAACCAACCATTGGTCCAAGATTTAAGGGATTAAAAAATTGATCATTCAGAAAACGATAAGAAATTCCGCCCCAAACATAATCTTCGTTTCGACTAAATTTTCTCACTTTAATATTTACATCGGTACTAGATCGATCATCACTATCAAAATATTGAAAATATAAAGAAGGCTCAATTTCCACTTTCTTATTTCTAGGATTCACAAGTACAATTCCGGTATATGCTTGATAATTTAAAAGTAAATCTGGTTCTACTCCAACAAAATTATCAATCTTTTTAGGAAGAATATTACTCGCGTTAAAACTAAAATAAAAACCTTTATTTCTATATAAAGCACCAACATCAAAGTTATTATTCGCAATATATCTATCGTCTGTTACTCTAGGATCTATTACTGGCATACTCTCTGTAGGTCTAAAATTATGGATATCAATTTTAAACGTATTATAATTATATGAAATCCCTAAAGACAAATATTGTTTGGAGTAATAATCTAAAGTAAGGTGATGCGCAAAAGAGGCTTTAAATCCTTTTTGGACGGTGTTTCCATTTCTATCATTATATAAAGATAGTCCCACACCAGAACGATTGCCTAGTCTAGCATCCATATATAAAGATTGATTATCTGGTGCACCTTTAATACCAACCCATTGTGTTAATCCATTCGCTCTAATTTTTATATTGTCACCAATACCTGCATAGGTTGGAGAAACTACGAAACTATTATCTGCTAAATACTGCGTAAATACAGGTATGTTTAACTCTTGACTATAACTTACTGTTAAAGACAATAAAAGAATATATATGGTTAATTTTTTCATTTTAAATAGTATTTAGTTGGATAATAAAAACACATTATGATTATCTGTATAATGTAAAGTGCCCTACGAAATCTCTGTTTTCTGACGGATCATTTAATTCAATAACATACCAATAATCTCCCGTAGGAAGTTCTGTTTGGTTATATCTTCCGTCCCACTTTTCACCTCTTCGTAATGTTGCTATTTTACGACCATAACGATCAAAAATCGAGTATTCAATATTTTGGTATTGATTCACACATTCTGGAGCCCAACCATCTAAAACACCATCTCCATTTGGTGTAAAATAGTCTGGAATACAGATATCAACAAATTCAAAATAATCTGTAGCTATTGCCATACATCCGTTACTATCGGTAACTGTTACGGTATAGTTTCCAGATTCGGTGATTGTGAATGTGCTTGTGCTTCCATAATCTTCTCCATTAAAGGTAAATTCATAATTACCAGATCCTCCTGTAACTACAGCAACAATCTCATTAAACTCACCATCTATTATAGAAAGTGTTAACGGATCAAAAGCTGAAATATCGAAAAGTGCTGTTCTTTTAATACAGCTATTAGTATGTCTTACATCAATATAATGCCCTATTCCAGGAACCACATCTATAAAGATATTACTCGCTTGATATGCACCTCCATTTAAAGAATAATCTAAATCTGCAGGATCTGTAATACTATCGTCTACCGTTACGGTAACCACATTACTAGAAATATTATTTACACAACCGTACTCTATATTAACTATTGGATTAATTGTTACAGATTCTGGGAAAGTGATATTCCATTCCGATTCACAACCAAAACTATCTCTTATAAATACCGTATGATCTCCACCACTTAAGTTCATAAAATCAAATTGTGTCTGTCCTATTGCTCCTGTAATATATGGCCCATTATAATCATCTAAACTCACAGCATATACAGGTGTTCCTCCAGAGATGTCAATACTAAATTCTCCATTATTATCTCCAGAACATACTTCTGGTAAAATAGATCCTGAAACAACACTAAGTAACACAGCATCTGGCTCGTTTATGGTGAAACTAGAAGTTAAATAACAACCTAATTCATCTTGAACAACAACATCATAATTTCCTGGTTCTAAATTTTCAAACGTATTGGTTTCAAAAAATTGATTCATTTGTGGAGAAATAGCATATTTAATAATACCTGTTCCACCCGAAGCATTAATAATTAAAGAACCATCATCTGCTCCATTACAGGTAATATCGTTTACTATAAAAGTTGCTGTTAATGGCGCTGCTGGTTCTGTAATATTAATCAATGCAGATGTTGTAAGACAATCTCCACTAACCACTTCTACTTGATAGGTACCTGCAATTAATTCTGTAAAAACGCCTGGACTTGTTTGTGTGGCAAGAATTGGAGTTCCAGAAGCATCTTGTAATGTGTATACATAATTTCCTAAACCACCTGCAGCAACTGCTACAACAGCACCATTATTATCACCAGCACAGTTAATAACTACATTGGTTAATGTTAAATCTATTATTAACTCTGGAAGTGCATCAATTCTAATATCATTAGAAACTTCAGAAATACAACCATTAGCATCGCTTACATAATACATGTAATTCCCTTCCGCTACAGGAAATGTAATAGAATTTGTAAATGTACCTAGTACCGGTATCATGGAACTATTCGCACTATACGTATACGTACCAGTTCCGCCTGACGCACTTAAAGTTAAAGTTGCATCATTGAAACAAGTTAAAGGAGTTTGTTTTACCAAACTAGCTTCTACTTCTGCTGGTGCTTGTATAGTGATATCTGCGGAAGTAATCGTACAATTAAAACCATCTGCTATAGTAACAGAGTATACACCAGCTGCCAAATCGGTAAAGACATTAGACGTTTGTGGTCCGGAATTAGTAACACTTGGCGATGAGCTATTTAAAGTATATGTATAATTACTTCCTTGTCCGCCAGTAACATTCGTTACCGTTAATGTTGCATCTTGATCTCCAAAACAAGACAATACACTTGGCGTTAGAATGAAAGTACTATCTATTGGAGGTGTTGCTGCTAAATTTACATTTTCGGAAACAATACAACCTTGAACATCTCTTACATTCACTACATAATTTCCTGCAAACAGTCCGGTAAATGTTCCGTTAGTAGAATATGCAACAGTAGCATCTCCAGTTAATTCATATTCTAGAGTACCCCAACCACCGGTACCAACAGCTGAAATGGTACCTACACCATCCAAACAGGTTACCGAAGTTTGTGTTGTAGTAAGTGCCAATGCTTCTGTAGGTCTTGTAATTGTAAAGTTCTCACTTACGGTACAGAAAGGGCTTCCTATTAAAGTAGCATTTATAGTATACGTTCCTCCTGCTAATCCAGTAATATTAACTGGTCCTGCATTTGAAGTTGCTCCAGAATTTACGGTGGCACCAGAACTATCTAAAATAGTATAATCAAATGGTCCGGATTGATCTGGGTTTGTACCTGTAATAACTTCATCTACAAAAGTAATGGTAACACTACCGCTGTTGTCGTTATAACAGGTAACATCTATAACCGCATCTACAATAAGATCGAAAGTATTTGGACTGTCTACATAATGTACACTTTCAAGTGTACATCCGGTATCTAAATTTAATACGGTAATACTGTAGTTTCCAACATCTAATCCGGTAAAGATTCCTGTTGTATTTGTTTCGCTATATATTCCTCCCGTTACAGCACCAGTAACATCTTCTACTGTATATTCTAAATTTGGTGGTGTACCAGTAGTTCCTGAAGCGGTAACGGTAATATCCTCTAAATTAGTACAGGTAATAGCATTATCAACGGTAACCGATATCGTATCTAAATCTAGATATGGATTGATAATAACTGTTGTTATTGTGCTTCCTAAACAACCTTGATCGTCATACACATTCACGGTATAATTCCCTCCAGTAGCATCCGATTCGGTATACACATTACTACTTCCAGATTGTACGACTGTACCACTTTCTAGAAATTCATAAATAGTGTAGGTTCCAGAACCTCCAGTAACACCAGTTATCGTTATAGAAGCATAATTAATGGTATTCGTGCCTACAGTACAAGTATATTGTACTGTTGCTGGTGCAGGAACATCGATAACTGTTGGTTCTTCAACAAGAACATTAGCTGTCATTATACAACCTCTTCCCGAAGTTACTTGTACCGTATAGGTACCTGCAGCTAATCCTGTAAATATATTTGAACTTTGTGGCGCTACAATAATTGGCGCAGTAATCTCATACGTATAGATTGGATTATCATTACTAGCAGGTAAATCTACCGTAATGATACCATTCGCATCTCCATTACAAGTTACATCGTTAACACTAGTAGAAAATAATACAGGTGTTGCCGTATCTAATACTACGCTAGCATCTTTAGAACAAGATGTTGTAGCATCTGTAATAGTAACAACATAATTTCCAGAAGGTACTCCAGAAAACACATTTCCGGTTACCGTTATAGAAGCAGGATTAGGACTTATAGCATAAGTATAACTACCAGTTCCTCCAAAACCTGTTACTGTAATTTCTCCATCGTCATCACTACAACTTGGTGATACCGCAGCTAGTGTTAATGTAATTGGGTCTTCAATAATATGTGGTATGGTAGCCTCACAACCATTAGCATCTTGCACCGTTATAGTATAAGTACCTGGAGCACTTACTGTAAATATAGGACTCGTTTGAAAACCGTTTCCTATGCTATATTGGTAAGGCGCTATTCCGGAAGCTACATTTACGGTAAATGTATAATCGTTTGCTCCACTTAGACATGGAGAACCTGTAACCGTTATTCCTGTTGGAACAGGATCGGTAGCAATCGTAATTGTTAAAGGTGTAGAAATAACACAACTATTAGTATCCTGAACATAAACATCCCACGTTGTTGAAATCGTTGGATCTAAAACAGCAGTATTGGAACTAGAATACGTTCCTGCTGGCGCACCACTTACTACAAAAGAATAACTGTAAGATCCATTTCCTCCGGAAGCAGTTACACTTACTTGAGCACCCGCATTACAATTCGCATTAATAAAAGGGTCTGCCACTAAACTTAATGGTGTAGATTGAGATATGGTTATGGATGTTGTTGCTGTACATCCTGTTACTTCATCGGTAACTACAATCGTTTGTGTACCTGCAGCTGTTAATCCGTTTATAGTAACTGTAGGATTTGTTTGTCCGGTTACCTGTGGATTTCCATTAATAGAATAACTGTATGTTCCTGTAAAATTAGAAATAGTAAATACCACTTCTCCATCTGTTCCTGGGTTACAAGTAACATCACTAATTAACTGACCGTTAACTTCTATATTATCTACATCTTCTAACACATATAATTCTTGGTAAGAACAACCATTTGCATCTGTAACTTGGAACGTATAACTATCTGTTGTTAATCCGGTGAAAACACCATTTGTTGCTCCTGTAGTGTTTGTTGTTGCACTTGTAGGAGACAAAATCTCATAACTTAATGCTGCAGTACCTCCTGTTGCTGTTAAAGTAATATCACTAGTATTAACTAAACAAGTAATTGGCGTTGCAGAAAAATCTAAATCTGTTGGCGAATCTAACGGATTAACAATTACAGCTCCTGTAACCTCACATCCATTTGCATCTCTTACGGTATAATTAATAGTTTGTACCGTTCCGTTACTGTTGACTGTATATGTATTTGTTGTTGAAAAACCAGTACCATTAAAATCATAATAATACGCGCCAGAAGCGGTAGGCGTTCCATCTTGACCTAATACCGTAATAACAGTTGCAACATCACAAGTAGTGGTTGCTAAAACCGAATCGGTTGCTGTTAATGGCAACGGCTCTGTGATAGTAATTGGAGTACTAGCAGACGTACAAGCATTTGCATCTATAACGGTTACCGTGTACGTTCCTTGGGATAACCCGCTAAACACATTAGAACTTTGTGGAGTTCCAGAATCTAACTGATACATAAAAGGACCAGTGGATGACGTTGTGGTTACTGTAATAGAACCATCACTACCACCATTACAATTCACATTCGTTTCTGCAGTTGTAAAAGTTGTTGCTTGTATAGCATCTAAAACATAGGTTACCGCAGATGTACAACCTGCAGCATCTGTAACCATAAACATATAGGTTCCTGCTGTTGTTGTGGTATATACATTGGTACCCATCGCACTATATGTAGAACCACCATCGGTAGATATTTCATAGGTATATAATGTAGTATCTCCTCCTGTTGCGGATAAAGTAATTTCCGCATTTGGTGTTGCACTGCAATCTAATGCGCTAGTTAAAGCAGCACTTAATAATAGTTGATCATTAACAATATAAGGTGTAGATGCCACACAACCATTTCCATCTTGTAGGTATAAAGTGTACGTTCCAGAAGCAGAAACCGTAAAATTAGGATTGGAAACAAAAGTGCTTCCATTCATACTATATAACGGACTTCCAATAGCAACACTACCAGTAATGGTAATATTTAGAGGATTACCGACAAAACAAGGTGCCGTTTGCAGATCAATTGTTGGTTCTGCATCTTTAGTTAAAGTAACATCAAAATCTCTAATACAACCGTAAGCATCGATAGCGTAAACGGTATATCCATTTGCCCCTACAGTAAATGTGTTAGCAGATGCCCAACCTGTACTTGATGCGATTGGAGCAGTATCTGAATCCAATAAAATTTGATATTGATAAGGTGCTGTACCATCACTAGCTATTGCAGTGATAACTCCTAAATCGTTACAATTTTCATTCGAAGAAACCGAAGCTGTTAAATTAAAATCTATAGCCGATTCTGTAATATTAAATGGGGAAGCAGTTACAATACTACAACCTGCATTTGTACCAGATGTTTCCGTAATTAAAACATAATAGTTTCCAAAAGGTAAAGGGCCCAAGTTAGAAATAGGAAGTGATCCATTTGCTGGTACGGTTCCATTTCCATTAACACCTGTTGTTATTTGTGATAAGGAATCAAAAATTTCAAAATCTACATCAATAGCACTAGTTTCCGGATTATGTATTATGAAGGAAACATTACCATCTGCACTTCCTGTACATGTTATATTATTAGAAGTTACAGTATCTACTGTTAAAGTTGCATTTGTTGGTATTGGAGCAGCTGCAGTTTCAAAATAAGTACAACCTGTAAGCGAATCATAAACGATAAAAGTATATAAAATACCAGTTGTTAATCCTGAAAATGTAATAGAACCAGGTGATGTCTCTAGTTGCCATGTTCCTCCCGGCGGTGCTGTTGGAATAGTACCATTATAAATATCAAAATAGAAAGGTCCCGAACCGGCTAATGTAGTACTTACGGTAACCACAGCTTCTCCACCTGTTACACAGTCTGCAGTCGCGTCAATAGTAATATCTAAATCATCTGGAGGAGAAGCTACTAATACATTTTGTATTAACACGGAACATCCATTAGTATCCACAACATTAATTTGGTATAAACCAAAATCTACAACATCAAAAGTAGTAGATGTATTTCCTATATTATTAAGTTCTACCTCATCGTAACCATTAGTTCCTGTAACAAAATAATTGTAAGGACCTGTTCCACCTGTAACACTATCCACAATTACCGATCCTTGCGAAACTCCACTTGCAGTACATGTAATTGGCACTGTAGAATGATTAACAATAATCGCAGCTGGTTGTAAAATACTAATAGGTTCTACTTCTGTACATCCTCTTGCATCCGTTACAGTAACCGTATAATCTCCTGCTGGCAAACCTGAAGTTTGTGTTCCATAAGAAGTACTTGTAGTTGTATTATATACTTCAAAAACAAATGGCGCTTGACCAAGTGTAATATCTGGTGTTATAGAAATAGCACCTGTTTCTTCTCCATTACAATTAATGAATCCGGTTTGCACTACTGTAATGTCTGGGTTGACAGCTGCTGTAATCTCTATTGGCGTTATTGTTGCTGCCGTACAAGAATTAGCATCCGTAACCATAAAAATATAGCTTCCAGGTGTAGTTGTATTTAGTACGTTGGTAGCCATATTGGTATATGTAGCACCGCCATCTGTAGAATATGCATAGGTATAAACCGATGCATCTCCTCCTGAAGCTGTTAGTGTTACTTCCGTTTCCGCTGGTAAAACGCATGTAATATCTTTATCTAATACAGCAGCAAGTGTTAATTGCGGATTAACAGTAACCGTATCTGTTACTTCACAACCATTTCCATCTCTAACGGTTATAGTATATGTTCCTGCAGTTACTGTAAATATATTTCCTGTTTGATAATTAGTTCCATCGATACTATACATTAACGTAGCAATACCTGCTGCCGTTGCTGTAATTGTATAATTATTTCCTGTTCCTGTACACTGGTTATCGATACTTGCGGTAACGGTAGGTAAAACATCACTTGTAATAGTTATGGTATCCATAATCACACAATTATTACTATCCATTACGTACACATCAATTACCAATCCTAAAACACTAGTATCTACGGTTGTTGAAGTACTATAATCACCACTAGCAGGAGCAGCACTTCCAGAAGTTACATACGCATAGCTATAACCACCAGTTCCTCCTGATAATGTTGCAAAACTAATAGTTGAAGTAACCGTATTACAACTAATATTACTTGCGTTTACTGTAAAAGTAATTGGCGTTACTGGATCTATAGTAATAGATGCAGAACTAGTACAACCTGTTGTAGTATCTACAACATCAAACGTATAGGTCCCTGTTGGTAAATTAGTTATTGTAACTTCATTACCTGTTTGTGCCATTGTTCCTGCTGAAGGCGTTAATGAATAGCTATAGTTTCCTAGACTACTAACATCTGTCATTGTAAAAACAGCAGTTCCATCATCCGAACCAGAACATATTTGATCTGTGTTTGTTTGCGCTACTGCAATATTAATTGCTGGTGCAATGGTATGAGAAGCAGTAGTTGTACAGCCATTACCATCTGTTATTTGAAAGGTATAATCTCCAGGACCAACATTGGTAAAGATTCCACTTGTTGCACCAGAAGTATTAGAAGTTGCTGCTGCTGGAGCAGTAATTTCGTACAAAAATGTAGCTATTCCATTTGTAGCAGTTACAGTCACATCTGTAGTGGCAGCATTACAAGTAATGGTATTAGAGTCCACAAAAGTCATTCCTGTTAAAGGATGGAATGGAGGCACCTCAATAGTTTCTGTATCGATACAACCATTAGCATCTCTTACCGAAAACGTTATGGTTTGCGCTGTAGTTGTATTGGTTACTGTTAATACATTTGTGGCAGTATAAGTTGCATTCCCATTAAAACTATACGTATAATTACCAGCACCACCAGAAGCAGTTACTGTAATATCTGTTGTAGTACTACAGTTGGTGTTATTCGATAAAGTAGCAGCTGCAACAATCTCCGCTGGGTTATTTAAAGTAATAGTATATATAGGAGATACACAGTTATTACTATCTTGAATTTGATAGGTATATTCTGTAGTTGTAGCGGTGGTAGTATTTGCATTTAAGGCGTCATAAAATGACGTTGTTGAAAAAGCACCTCCATTAAAACTGAAAGTATATCCTCCAGAACCATCTGCTGCAAACAATTGAATTTCTCCATTTGCATCATTAAAACAAAGTGGATCCACACCGTTTGCGGTTCCTGTTGGCGTTGAAATAGCGTCCACAGTATTGACTTCCGATGTTGCAATACAACCTAGTGCATCTGTTACCTGAAATTGAAACGTTCCTGCTGTTGCCGTTGTATAAGTGAAAGGAGTACCAGTAGTTCCTAAATCGGTGTATGTTCCTCCGTTTTCAGATACTGCATACGTAAATGGCGCTGTACCACCAGATATAGTTCCTGTCATTACAGCATCTGGAGACGTTGTACAGTCTAAATCTTTTGTTATTATAGTGCTTAATACTAATTGAGGCTCTATGGTTTCCGCAGGTAAAGTAACCTCACATCCAAAAGTATCTCTTACGGTTATGGTATATGTTCCAGGTGTTAAACCATTGAAAACATTGTCATTTTGAAATGCACCTCCATTGATATTATATTGATATGGTGCTACACCTCCTGAAGCGGTAACTTCTAGAGTTGCTCCATTTGTTGGTTCATAACAAAAATTAGAGGTCGTACTAATTATTGCCGTTGGTGCCGTTGTTGCATTTAACGTAAGTGTTGTTTCTGCTGTACAACCCAAAGCATCTGTTACTTGTACCGTATATGTACCCGCAGCAACATCTGTTAACGTATTATTATCAAAATCGGTTACCGTAAAAGGAGAAACAGTATCTATCAATTGAAAAGAATATCCAGGCGTTCCCTCATTTGCAGTCGCTGTAATGGTTGCACCATCCACACAATTCACTTCTGTATTAGTAATACTAATTTCTAAAGGATTTGATGAGGTTATTGTTTCTGTAAAGTCAAAAACACAAGTATCCGCGGCATCTTCATAACGTACTTGAATATTATAGGTTGTATCTGTTAATCCGGTAATCGTTTGTGGCGATGTTGTTTCGGTTATCCAAGTTACACCATTATCCATAGAATATTGAAAACCTAAAATAGGATCAAAATTTTGTGCCGCAATGGTAATTTCGCCATCCGCATTACCAGAACAGCTTATCATAGAAGTTCCTGTAATATCTGCAGTAAATGCATTTCCGGAAGGAATAACAAAAGGGAAATCGACAAGATTAGCACAAGCGACAGGAAGTTGGAATACTTTCAAATCATCTATTGCTACATCGTTTCCACTAACTTGTTGTACGTTGGATCTTAAAATGAATTTCAAACTTGTATTCGGTCCAGGATCTAAAGTTATTGGTGTTGTAGGATATTCTACCCAATTTTCGGTTTTAGGAATATCTCCTGTATTGTAAAAAGATATTTCTGTACCAGAACCATCTACTAATGCCACTCTTAAATTAGGGTCATATTGCGAGTTTCCTGTTTCCAGTAAATTCATAGCAGCAAACTCTACTTGTATTGGCTGGTTTGGAATAATATCAAATATTTGTTTTTCATATAATATTTCGGTTGCAGGAATTGCCGCTCCAATATTTACAACCATAAATCGTCCGTCTGGTGTTGCAGGAGTTGTTGCTGGTGTATGATCTATTGGATTTATCCAAGTACCAAATGGATGTACAATACTAGAAGTAACAGAATAATCACCATCGTTAATTGCTGGATTATATCTACATTGTGTTGCAACCACCTGTCTTTCAAAACAATAATACGTTGGATTAATTCCAGGAGAAGTAGTGTCTTCACCATAACCAAATGTCTCATAAAGTAAATTACTAAATGTTGGTACTGTTAATAAAGTGTACTCTACACTAATCGTGTGCGATCCCGAAGGTACATTTACAAATGTTTGAGGATCTGCTGTATTCGAGTTAAGTGTACTATCTAAGTAATAATCGTAAGCATAAGAAGTCCCACCATTATTAGTTACCGTTACCGTTGCATTCCCCGAACCATCACAATTAAAAATAGTATCACCAACTTCAATCGTTGGCGCAGGAGGTTCCTGATCTAAAATGGTATCCTGCATAACAAAAATACAGCCATTAGCATCCCTAATGTAAACGGTGTACGTTCCCGGATTTACAAATGCTTCATTAGATGTGGTCCATGTAGCTTGGTTATCAAAACTATATTCATAAAAATTCGGACCAGGGAATGGTGTTCCTCCTTGCGGATTGGTAATTCTAATTGTCCCTTCTCCCGATGGTCCACAACCTGCAAGTGCAGAGATTCCTGCCGTAGCGGTTAAAGCTTCATCTGGCTGGTTTATAGTAATCGTTTCTACGGTTGTAAAACATTCAGAAGCACCAAGTGTGTATCTAATTATCACTGGATAATTACCAGCATTTAGATTTGTAAAAGTGGAACTAGAAGTAAAAGTTGTTCCGTTGTCTATACTATATTCTAAAGTATATCCATTTGCGTTGGTAACATTAATTTGAATCTCACCAGTAGTATCATTATAACATAAAACATCGGTTTGGTTAATCGTATATTCCGGAGCTGGGATATCTACTATTTCAATAGTCGTACTAGCACTACAATTGTTAGCATCTAATACCGTAATGTCATAAGTCCCTCCAGCGGTTACCACTATTTCTGGTACGGTTTGAAAATCTGTTGTACTATTTATATAGTAAAAATAAGGAGGTGTTCCGCCTTGCGGATATACTGTAATTTCACCATCGGCACAGGTTAACGGACTAGTAATAGCTGCAGTAACCGTTAATAATGGTGGTTCAGAAATTGTAATATCTTCTGTATAGGTACATCCGTCTTCCGTTTCTACTAAAACAGTATAAGTACCAGGATTTAAATTATTAAATGCATAATTATTTTCCGTAATCGGACCAACACTATTTACAAGGGTAGCGCCATTATGGATGGTAAAAAAATATTGTGGTCTAACATCATTTGCAACCAATTGAATACTTCCTTTATCGCCATGACAAAGTGGTTGTGTCACGTTTGTAGAAACCGTAAAATCTCTTTCTCTAATTTGAATATCTGGAACGGTAAAAATACAAGGATTTGTAGTTACTCCAGTTTGTCTAATATAGATTGTATAAATACCTGCAACAGTAACGGAAAAAATATTACTAGCCTGGAAATTTGTTCCATCTATGCTATATTCATATCCGGAAGGAACACCACCAACTGTAATTTGACCAGGAGTGGTACAAATAATATCGCGAGCGTTAACTGTCGGAATTAAAATATTCTGATATACATTAAAATAAAACTGATTAAAACATCCACCATCATAATTTAAAGTTAACCTAAACTGTCCGGAAGTATTTGCTAAAAAGTCTGGTCCCGTTCCAACTTGATTCCAAGTACAAGAAGTATTTTCATTTGCGCAATCGGTATCGGAAACTGGCGCACAACTAGCTTCGTCTAATTGTTCCCAAATAATCGTAGATGCATCTGCAATATTTGTTTCGATAAACACGAAATCATTGGCACCACATAAGAATATATTTGGTAGTAATTTTCCATCATTCGGACAAGTAACAACTTCATCCGCATACGGAATTATAGGATTTGTAATAGAAGCACCATACGGCGTAACTGTAAATATTTGATCTATAGATTGACAAGGAGCAACAGCAGCATTATGCACATAATACGTACCAACATTGGTCACTGTAATTGTTTGCGATGTTCCTATTACCGGCGTACCTGTAGCACTTGTAGACCAAGAATACGTATCATAACCATCGGCTGCAGTTAACTGTACACTTTCCCCACAAAGCACTTCATTTTGTGTAAAGATACAGTCGTTTAAATCGGCAAGAAAATTAGTTGCTTGCGGTGTTAGTAAACAACCGGTATTACTATTTAAACTAGGATCATCTGTAATTGTATAATTCGGATTTGTAACACCTGTATAGGTTGCGAAAGCTTGATTATTTATAATATTAGAACAAGCGTCATCAATTTCATTACAGTTTTCGACAACGGTTACATTAATTCGAATTTCGGAAACAGGATATCCTTGTTCCACGTAGGAATTAGCTACACTAAAGACAACTTCTCTAGTAATAGGGTCATAACTCACAACCGAAACACCTGGTGGCAATTCTAAACCACTTGGATAATCAAAAATAGTATTAATAGGAAGTATATCTCTAATAATTAAATTCCCAGCATCATCATTTCCGGTATTCTCAAAACCAATAACGTAGGTTAAAGGTTGTCCTAAAGCAACCATTTGCCCACCAATATCGGCTCCAAATTCATCCAATACAATTTTAGTAAGAACAATATTAGGCTCTATAATTTCTACTGCAATAGCAGACAGATACACAAAGTAAGTATCTCCTTGTGTTGACAAACTAATTGTTGCATTGTTAGAATCATTTGTGATAACGGAATTTCCAGGATTAGGAACCGCCATAATCCCTGTATCAAAACCTAAAGTATTTGTACTGTTAGGATTTCTATTCATTACAGGAGTCGCGTCTAGTTGCGTTACAGAACTATCAAAAAAGTTGTTTGCAAGACGATCTACCGTAGACATGTTTACGCCATTAATTCTTAATCTATCTCCTTGAATTGGTTTATCTCCTTCTAAAGCTGCAAATGCAAAATTTGCTCTTACAGGTATAGGTGCTGGTACTGTTCTAAAACCAGAAACAGGAATATCTAAATTAGGATTATCGGCAAAACTAATAGCGCTAAAACCATCAAAACTAGTAATCGATTTCCCTGGTAAAGTTGGATCTTCAAAAACAATAAATAAAGACCAACCTGCAGAATATCCAGTTCCGTTATAAGGTGTAAAATCGGATGTTTCTCCTTGTGCAGTAGAAACATTACCTATGGTATAGGTACCTAGATTATTTGTAAAACCATTGACTATACTTGTTACATCTGCATAACAAGAATACGGATAACTATCCCCTGTTGCTACTCCTCCAGCACTATAAATTGGCGTTCCTACAACATCATTATAACCTCCTTCTGGGCCTTTAAATTTTACATTTGTAATTGGGTCTGTCCCATTTGTAACTGCTCCCCAATACAAACCTGCATGTATAATTTTATAACAACCAGGGTTGGGAATTTCTAAATCCGCACTTGAAGAATTGAATGTTGCAGCGTCGCTATCAATATCAATATATTGCATATCCACATTGTGATTATACACATTATCATTATTGAAAGCATTGTTATCTGGACCTAATATATTATTCCCAATCAAGCGAATATCACCTTTAAGGTCTTGGTTAAATCGAGGTGTAAATGGTACGTAATTTTGAGCGATAGACGGCAAGCTGATTGCTAGTAATATAATTACTATTCCGATCTTAAAAAAAGTAGGTTTTTTCATGCTATATGTTTCATACATTTAACCCATTTGGGAGGTTAAGTTAAATGTTATTTTTAGTTCAAATTTTCATCAATTTTCTATTTTAATAACAGACATTTTGCCATTATAAGGTTTACTACCTTTAGCTTCTAAAGCTCGCATAGCTGCCTCTACATAATCAAATTTTTCATAGTAAATAAAGTATTTATTGGTGTTTACATCAAAAAAGAAATTAATATTAGATTGTCCTGTAGAGACTACTTTTTCTAGAAAGGCATCTCTTTTCACCTTGTCATTATGTACCGCTATTATGATATAATATCCTTCATCTACATTTTGTACATCCTTTAATATTTGTACCGTTGCACTTTGTGTCTCTCCAAAATCAAAATCTTCTGCTGTAACAGGTTCTGTGCTTAATGGTGTATTTTCTATAATGCTTTCTAAAGTTGCTTTATCCTTTAGATATCGATCTTTCTCATTATCATAAACAGCACGTTTAATTCTTCGTTTACGTTCAAAATCTGTAGCGATCTTGATACTTTCTAAAGTAGATACTATTTTTTCTTTCGCTCTTTTAGATTGTAATTGTTCTTCTTTTAAAGTTTGAATTGCATTTAAATAATACTGATTCGTTTCGTCCTTTTTACTGGAAACATCTTTAAGTCTATTATTATATAGGTTTTCTAATGCTACTATTTCTTCACTACGCTCCTGAATAACTTGATCCACTTCCGTCTTTAAGGATTCTAGCATTCTGTTTTCTGCAGCAATACTTTTAAATGGTTTAGGTTCTGAATAAATACCTTTTTCACTTAAATCATTTTCTTCTTTTAAGTCTTTAAGATCTTTATCTTTAGTAGCAACGACTTCATTTAATTTCGCTAACAGTAAATCTTGCTTTTCTTTAGATATTTTTGCAGATTCTGTAATTGCAAACATCTCTTTTGCGATCACATCTTTCTGTGTGATTTCAGATAAAGAAGCTTCTTTTTCTAAAGCTTTATCTGCTTCTGCCGCTAATCTTGCATCTTCATCGGCTTGTGCTTGCGCTGCTGCTTCTGCCGCTAATCTTGCGTCTTCATCGGCTTGTGCTTGCGCTGATGCTTCTGCTGCTAATCTTGCTTCTTCATCGGCTTGTGCTCGTGCTGCTGCTTCTGCCGCTAATCTTGCGTCTTCATCGGCTTGTGCTCGTGCTGCTGCTTCTGCCGCTAATCTTGCTTCTTCATCGGCTTGTGCTTGTGCTTGTGCTGCTGCTTCTGCTGCTAATCTTGC
>Ga0209344_10002316_pt1 | contig 21516 bp, 24 predicted proteins | sample Cruoilmetagenom6_FD_187293 | JGI IMG/M metagenome (GOLD analysis project Ga0209344, IMG submission 187293) | Oil polluted marine microbial communities from Coal Oil Point, Santa Barbara, California, USA - Santa Barbara Oil Seep Sample 6 (SPAdes)... | ecosystem: Environmental > Aquatic > Marine... | reverse complement strand
ATGTTGTATCAATAATGTTCCTTTTTCTATTACTTGAGTAGGGGTTACAAAGATTTTTGCATTTGTAAAAGCAGTATAATTATTGTTGTTAACTTTTACACCTGCATTTTCTGGAAAATAATCTTGTGCAGTTAAAAATGAGCCATACCCGAGTAGGCATAGCGCAAAAAATAGTTTTTTCATTACGTTTAGTTTGAATTAGTGTTTTAAAAATACTGGGATTGTGCTGTAAATACCGTCTGTTTCACTTTTCTTTAACATTTGAATTTGTATTAATAAAGAAAAGTTATTTTTTCATTAAAAAATTATAAGAAGGGCGGTTATTAGGCGGTTTGATCACCAAGTCTCAAACTTATTTTAAAGCGGATGGTCTTTATGGTAAGCAACTAAAAATAGTACAACTGCGCTATAACTTCTAATACCTTCCTTTTGGTTGTTTGCTTTTAGAAAAGTATCGAATATTGATTTGAAAACCGGTTCCATAGGGTTTTTGTAAGAATTCCAGAAAATTGACATTTCTTGAAAGTTGTTTTTTACGCCAGAATTCAATTGCAACATTAACGTATCAAAATCTTCAGGATTGGTTCTTCTTATATCATTTAGGCAATAGCCTAACCCATAGGCATATGCTGCATATTTAAAATATGGGTCTTTATTGTTTGAAGTAACTAGATAGCCAATAAAATTTGTTTCGTTTTCAGCTGAATAACCAATTTGATGACCCACTTCATGACCTGCTACAAAAGGAAATCTAAAGTTAGGTAATAAATCATTTACTTGCGCTTCGTTCGTAAACGGATTTAAATATCCGGCGTAGCCCATATATGTTAACCCTGTGCTGAATAAGGATTTTTTTATGCTAGGTCTTTCATAGGCTAAAAATGGATGAATCTTTTTTAAATCATCATATCCTTCAACTGTTTTATGAAAAATTTCTTTTTGTGAGTATGGTATTTTTACCGCTAAACTAGAATCTTGTGTTATGGCGATTTGTGTTTGGTTTGTTTTTTGAATTAACCGTTCTGTAAATTCAAGCAAATCTTGGTAATCTTTATTTGGAACCAGTGCTAGTTTGTCTGCCAACGGTTCTCTATAGTAGTTCATACCCCACATGATATGAAACGTGAAATAAGCGACAGAAAGCACCATGGCTACATTCTGTAAAAATTTTAGTTTATGTCGCCATATGTATTTTCTATTCTTAACAAGGTATACTAGAGCAAGAATTATTAATATGAAATAGATGATATCACCTACAGAAAAAGGTATCCACCCAAATAGAAGTCTAAAGAATTTTGAAATAGCAGGATATAATCCCGAACTATAATACTGTTCTACTAAATCGCTTCTGGTAGCTAGCCATTTTACAATTATGATTTGGGGAATCAAAGAAATAGCAATGGCATTTTTAAAAGATATCTTCATTATCTCAAAAATAGCGAAATCCTTTTTCTATCAGTATTTTTGTAGGCACTAACCATGAAAAATAATGTATGGATATAAATAAATTAGAACCAACTTCTGTTTGGAAGAATTTTTCTAAGTTGAATGCGGTACCTAGACCCTCTAAAAAGGAGGAGAGGGTAATCAGTTTTATGTTGGAGTTTGGAAATGGTCTTGGTTTAGAAACTTTTTCTGATGAAATAGGTAATGTTATCATAAGAAAACCTGCTACCAAAAGCATGGAGAATAGGAAAATGATAACGTTGCAGAGTCATCTAGATATGGTGCATCAAAAAAATGCAGATACTATTTTTGACTTTGATACTCAAGGTATAGAAATGTATGTTGATGGTGATTGGGTTAAAGCTAAGGGTACTACGTTAGGTGCAGATAATGGAATGGGGGTTGCTGCAATAATGGCACTTTTGGAAAGTACCGATGTACAGCATCCTGCTCTAGAAGCTCTGTTCACTATTGATGAGGAGACTGGTATGACCGGTGCTTTTGAGTTGAAAGCCGGAGTATTAAAAGGCGAAATTCTTTTGAATTTAGATACAGAGGAAGATGACGAAATTGATATTGGTTGTGCAGGGGGTATAGATGTTACGGCAACTAGAACATATAATCAAAAGGACGGAACTCATGGCGATGCCGGTTTAGAGATTACTGTAAAAGGTTTAAAAGGTGGTCATAGTGGTATGGATATTCATAAAGGGTTAGGTAACGCCAATAAGATTATGAATAGATTACTTTTCTTAGGTCTTGATTATAATGTTCGTATTAGTTCGTTGAACGGTGGTAGTCTTAGAAATGCAATACCTAGGGAAAGTGTTTGTAAACTAAATGTAGGTAGAAAGCATGCTGATGAATTCTTTAAAAAGATAAATGAACTTTCTAAAGCTATCAAGGCAGAGTTAAGTTTGCAAGAGCCTGATTTGCAAATTGAGTTTAAAGATTTAAAACCTGCAAAAAAGGTAATGGGTCTTGGTGCTCAAGAAAAATTGGTTAAAGCGGTTTATGCAGCGCATAACGGAGTGTATGCCATGAGCGGTGCCATTGATGATTTGGTAGAAACTTCTAATAATATTGCTATCGTAAAGGTTGAAAAAGGAGAAATAACCATTGGGTGTTTAACGCGCTCATCGGTTGATACAGCAAAGTTAGATTTGGCAAATTCTCTGTGTTCCGCTTTTGAGATCAGTGGTTTTAAAGTTGAGTTTAGTGGGTCTTATCCGGGCTGGAATCCTAATCCTAATTCAGAAATATTAACTGTAGCGAAAGACACCTATATTAATTTGTTCAAAGAACAGCCTAGGGTAGTTGCTTGCCATGCAGGTTTGGAATGTGGTATTTTAGGACAGAATTATCCTAATGTAGATATGGTAAGTTTTGGACCAACCATTCTTGGAGCCCACTCGCCAGATGAACGTGTTAGTATTTCTTCTGTTCAGAAATTCTGGAGTTTGCTTCTAGAGATTTTGAAGAATACAAATTAGAATTACAGATATAAAAAAAGCCCTTTAGTGAAAACTAAAGGGCTTTTTTATTTGTGTTTATTATTGGGTTATTCCAGTAATTTCCAAATCAAAAACTAAATCTGAATCTGGAGGAATTGGACCGCTGCCTTGTGGACCATAACCTAAATGAGACGGAATGAACAAACGAACTTTATCTCCAACTTTCATTGTTAAAAGTCCTTCTCTGAAACCTGCGATCAAACGAGATTCTGGAGAGTACTCCATAGGTACTGGCATATAGCCGCCACCTTGTTGTCTTTTAATATCGAACATGCCATATTTTTGAGCAACTTCTTCGTAGTTACTGTCAAATAATGTGCCGTCCATTAAGTAACCTGCATACATTACATTTACTTTCTGACCTACTTTAGGCTTTTCACCAGAGCCACTTTCTAAAGTTAATACCTTAAGACCAGAAGCCAAGCTTTGTGCTTTTGCTTTTTGAACTTCGATAGAAGAAGCAAACTCCGTTTTTATTTTTTGAACTTCAGCCAATTTTTCAGCTTTCTCTTTTTCAATAGCAGCAAGTCTATCTTCTTCACCATCAAAATAGTCTGTCATGATCTGAACAGCATCAAATTTACGAGCCTCTTTACCGTTTCTAATAATCTGAACAGTATTCATAATAACTGGCTCTACAGGTTTATTACCAGCGCCTACAGCAACGTTTGCAATAGAATCGACCACATCCATACCTTCTACAACTTCACCGAATACGGTGTGTTTGTTGTTTAACCAAGGAGTTTCTTTATGAGTTATAAAGAACTGACTACCGTTAGTTGTTGGTCCTGAGTTGGCCATTGATAGAATACCTTTTTTATCATGTACCAAAGAATCATTGAATTCATCCATGAATCTGTAGCCAGGGTTTCCTGTTCCTTGCCCTAAAGGATCACCACCTTGAATCATGAAATCTTTCATAATCCTGTGAAACGTTAATCCGTCATAATATTTTTTGCCTTTATATTCTTCGCTAACAAAAGTATTTGTTCCTTCTGCCAAAGAGACAAAGTTAGCCACTGTAACAGGAGTCTTTTCTTGCTCTAAACGAACAATAATATCGCCTTTAGAAGTTTTGATGTCGGCAAACAAACCGTCTCCTAAATCTGCTCTTTTACTGGTTTTGCAGCTAGCTAAAACTAAGCCTATAACTGCAATCAAGTACATTTTTTTAATCATAATGGTCATTTTAATTTACTGTGTTGTCTTGTTGTTTTTCTATTTGCAAAATTGTAATCGTAGATTTTATAGGCACATTGCTACCTACTTTATTTTCATCGCCATGATAACCGAATGCTATTGATGAAGGGAAAAGAAAGGTAGCTCGCTCATTCTCTTTTAACATCTTAACGGCATCGCGTAATCCTAAAAATAGCTCTTGCTTATCTACTTTGTACGTAACAATGCCGATGTCTTCTTTAGAATATATGGTATCATTGTCCAATGTTAAAATGTCATAATTGAAGATTACTAAATCATCTGTTTTAGGGGTATAATCACTTTCTTCGTTAACGTTTAAATAATGATACCATGAACCTGAATTATTATGTGAATAATGTTTTAGTGAATCAAGTTCAATGATTTTTTTTATTTTCTTTTCTTCAGTCTCAAGTAATTTTCGACTTCTCTCAATAGAGGCCTTGAAAAAACTACCGCTTTTTGTTTGAATAGGTTTTCTTGGTTCAGGTCCGTCGCAGCCTAGTACCAGTATGGCTAAAATTAATAATGAAACTAATCTCATGATTGTAATTGATTCTTGTATAAAGGTAGTAACGATGTAAACTTGGTAATTGTCTCTTCTAAAGTATCATCACTTTTTCCACCCGCTGCATTTGTGTGTCCGCCGCCACTAAAGTGCTTTCTTGCGAAATCATTTACAGAAAAATCTCCAACTGATCTTAAAGAAATTTTAAAAATTCCTTCTTCTTTGTTTTCAATAAATATGACGGCAAATTTAATGCCATCTAATGTTAAACCGTAGTTTACAAACCCTTCGGTATCCCCTTTTTGATAATTAAAAGTATCCAGCTCGTCTTGACTTAAAGTTATGTATGCGGTTGAATATTCTTTTAAAATGACAATATTCTTCAATGCACAACCTAATAAATGAAGTCTGCTTGGTGAATTGGTATCATATATACGATGGTGAATTTCTGTTCCTTCGGCTCCTTTGTCCATAAGGTCTGCCACAACTCTATGCGTATTGCTCGTAGTAGCAGCAAACTTAAAAGAGCCAGTATCTGTCATTATACCGGTATAAATACAATTTGCCATTTCGGGGGTAATGCTCATATTGTTTCCCAATTTATTGATCAACACATATACCATTTCGCAAGTAGAGCTCATGCTTACGTCTGAATATATGATTTTTGCATAATCGGAAGGTTCTTGATGGTGGTCGACCATTACAAACGGTGCTTCTGCAGTTGCTAGTATATCGCTCATTTGACCAACACGACCTAAGTGGTTAAAGTCTAATGTGAATATAATATCGGCATTTTGTATGCAGGTCTTCGATTGTGAATTTTCTTTTTCGAAATTTAAAATTTGATCTGCGCCAGACATCCATTTTAAAAACTTTGGGAAATCATTTGGAGCTATTATGGTTGCAGTATGGCCACTATTTACCAAATAATGCCAAAGGGCCAATGTTGATCCTATGGCATCCCCATCGGGGTTTTTATGTGGTATAATCGCTATTTTCTTTGATTTTGAAAGTAGCTTTTTAAGGGCGTTCAGATGCTCTAAATTCATGGCGGCAAAGATACAATTTAATAATATAGGCTTTGACCAGAATACCTTAATTTTACCTAGACTTAACTATTTCTCATGAAAATTATATACTTTTTTATTTGTACGCTCTTTTTAATTTCTTGCTCATCAAACAAAAAGCAAGTACAGAAAAATGCGACAAAAGCTGATTTCGTTCTAGCTTTTGGTTCTTGTAATAGAGTGGATCTGCCTAATCTTTTATGGGATGACGTATTAGATACAAACCCCGATGTTTGGGTATGGGGAGGGGATAACATTTATGCAGATACAGATGATATGGTAACATTGAGGGCAATGTATGATGTACAAAAAGAGCAACCGGAATATAAGAAGCTTCTTGAAAGTACAGACGTTATTGGTACTTGGGATGATCATGATTACGGATTGAATGATGGCGGTGTAGAATTTGAGTCTAAAGACGCCAGCCAACAAGAATTCTTGAATTTCATGAATGTGCCAACTATCAGTCCGTTACGAAAAAGGCAAGGAGTGTATAATTCCAAAAAATATCAAGTTGACGGTCATAGTATTAATATCATTATTTTGGATACGAGATATTTTAGAACACAATTAACACCTGATACCGAAACCAACAAAAGAATAAAACCTAATGAATATGGAGTAGGGACTATATTGGGTGAAGTGCAGTGGAAATGGTTAGAGAATAAGTTAAATGAGTCAACTTCAGATTTTAATATAATTGTGAGTAGCGTTCAATATTTGTCTAAGGAACATGGGTTTGAAGCGTGGGGTAATTTTCCTCATGAAGTAGATAGATTGGCAAATCTTATTACGGATTCTAAGGCAGAGGGAGTAATTGTATTATCTGGTGATCGTCATATTTCTGAATTTTCAAAAACGAATTTGAAAGGTATGGATTATCCAGTTATAGATTTTACCAGTAGCGGACTTACACATGCCTATAGAGGATTTTCAGGAGAGCTTAATCCGTATAGGGTAGGGGAGGTTGTTTTTACAGAAAGTTTCGGGATTTTAGAATTTGACTTTAGCACTAAAACAGTTGATTTTAAAATAGTTGGAGATCAAGGAATAGTACTGGAGAAAATAGAACAAATCTACGAATAGTTGTGAGATATGTGGAAAAACGTATTTTTGCGCAAAAATTTAAGATATGAGTACGAATAGAACGTTTACAATGATTAAGCCAGATGCCGTTGAAAACGGATATATTGGGGCTATTTTAGAAAAAATTACTGCTGCTGGTTTTAAGATCGTAGCTATGAAATATACACAATTGAGCTTGAGAGATGCACAGGAATTTTATGGTGTACACAGAGAGCGTCCTTTCTTTAGAGAGTTAGTTGGGTTCATGACTAGAGGACCGATTGTTTCTGCAATTTTAGAAAAAGAAAATGCAGTTGAAGATTTTAGAGCATTGATCGGTGCCACTAACCCTGCAGATGCAGCTGAGGGTACAATCCGTAAAATGTTTGCTGCCAGTATTGGTGAAAATGCCGTTCATGGTTCTGATAGTGATGAAAATGCAGCTATTGAAGGTGCATTTCACTTTTCGGGTAGAGAAATTTACTAAGGCAGATTTTAATTGTATTAAAAAAAGCTGGTTCGCAAGAACCGGCTTTTTAGTTTATCAAACTGTAAGTAGTTATCTAAGGACCAATTTTTTTACTACTTCTTTTCCAATTTCTTCATTGATCATTCGCACAATTTTCGATTTTCCTAAGTTTAATTCCTCACGTAATACAGAAGAACTTAAAGACACGTAAAGGGTGCTGAACTTTAATTCAATTTCTGTGGTATAATTATTTACCCCATTACCCATTAATTTAGCCCATGCGGCTCTAGTATCTACCTTGTCTATTCCTTTTTCTAACTTATTTTTTTGAATAAATGCAGAAAGTGCGTCTTTCATTGAAGTATTATCGTTTCCTCTGCTTGCCATTATGGGGTTATATTTATAGGTTCAAATCTGTTATATAGATATGTGACACCTTCGTTGTTTTTTACAGAAAAGCTTTCTTCCGTTAAAGAAGTTAACACCTCTTCCCAGGTATTGGAATTATTGGTATATTTCATAAAAACGGTATCATTCGATACTCTAATTTCAAAAGATTCTGCATCGTTGGATGTTTCAAAAGTACCGTTGAATTTTGGATTTACTTTTTTTCTGTATCCGGTTACAGAATCTAACTCAATATAATCAACTGTACTATTAATGGAATACTTTTTTTTTGTTCCATCCTTAAAGGCAACTTCTTTTATTTCCCAGTAACCATTTAATAAATGTAACTTATTCTTGTCAATTTTTGAATTGCAAGAAATTAGAAATAGAGAACAAATGAGAAAAAGTTTTTTTACCATTACAATTTAAAAATTTTATATGATTGATGAATTTTTTTAACAACACTTTCGGTCCTATCCGCATGAGTGTCACTAATAAAAATCTGTCCGAAGTTTTCGTTATTTACCAAAGTGATAATGTGTGAGACACGGTGTTCATCAAGTTTGTCGAAAATATCATCTAATATTAAAATAGGAGTAGTGCCACTTTGCGATTTCATAAAATGAAACTGAGCGAATTTTAAGGCAATCAAGAATGATTTTTGTTGTCCTTGACTGCCAAACTTCTTAATGGGGTAGTTGCTGATTTCAAAACTAAGGTCGTCTTTATGAATACCTACACTGGTATACTGTAGTGCACGGTCTTTATCTAGATTTTTATTTAAAAGAGAAAGCAAATCATTGTCTCTTAATTTACTTTCATAAGAAAGGGATACTTCTTCGGTATTATCTGTAATAGATTTATATTGTTCTTGAAAAATAGGAATGAAAGCTTCTAAAAAAGAGCTTCTTTTTTTGAAAATCTTCGTTCCATAAGTGTACATCTGCTCATTATATACCGCTAATGTATCTTCATTGAAAGTTCTGTTTGCAGCGAAGTATTTTAAAAGCGCATTTCGTTGAGAAAGTACCTTGTTATAGTTAATGAGATTTTTTAAATATGTCTTATCAGATTGTGATATAACACCGTCAATAAATTTTCTTCGGGTATCACTACCTTCTATAATAAGGTCTCTATCGGCAGGTGATATAATCACTAAAGGTAAAAGTCCTATATGGTCGGCAAAACGATCGTAGGCTTTTCCGTTACGTTTAATAATTTTCTTATTATTTTTTTTTAGGCTACAAACAATTTTCTCTTTTCTTTCTCCTTTTTTAAATGTGCCGTCGATTACGAAAAAATCCGATCCATGCCGAATGTTCTGTGAAGAGACAGGATTAAAGTAACTCTTACCAAAAGACAAGTGATAAATAGAGTCTAGAATGTTTGTTTTTCCAATTCCGTTAGCACCAACAAAACAATTTATTTTCTCATCGAACATAAGTTGTTTGGACTCAAAATTCTTATAATTGATCAATGATAATTGTCTCAGGAGCATTAAAAATATCTGATTTTAGATTTGGAAGGATGAAAATCACCTTAAAATATCCAAAAATAACGAATAAATACACTTTGCGATTTCAATAAAACCATTATTTTTGCGCGATTAATAAATTTACAGATGGCAACATATAAGAAAAGAGGATATAAACCTGAAACAAAGGCCGAACAGCAAGAATTTGATGACCATGAAAGCACAACAGCTGAGGTTTTTAGTTCTTTAGATGCAGGGGCTTCCAGATCGGAGGAATGGGTATCTAAGAATCAGAATTACATATTGGGTGTCATTGGTGTTATTGCTGTCAGTGTATTGGGTTATTTGGCCTACAATCAATTTATAGAGAAACCAAAGGAAGCTAGTGCGGCGAATGAGATGTACTACCCACAACAATATTTTGATCAGGCATTGGTTGCAACTACTGCTAAAGATTCATTATTTACTTTGGCATTGGAAGGAGCTGAAGGTAAATACGGTTTTTTAGATATTATTGAAGAATATAGTGGCACTAAAGCTGCAAATTTGGCAAATTACGGCGCGGGTATGTCTTACTTGAATATGAACAGCTACCAAGAAGCTATTTCTTATTTAGAAGATTTTAGTTCTGATGATGCTGTTTTAGGTGCTTTGGCAAAAGGTGGTTTGGGCGATGCTTTTATGCAATTAGATCAACCTTCTGACGCTTTAGGGTATTATGAAGCTGCTGTAAAGCATAGTGGTAATGAATATACTGCTCCTAAATTTTTATACAAAGCAGGTATTACTGCTTTGGAGATGGGAGAAAAAGATAAGGCTTTAGGTTTCTTTCAAAGGATAAAAGATGAGTTTCCAAAATCAGATAATGCTAGCTCTATAGATGCGTTTATAGGTATGGCTAAAAGTGGTGAATAATGGCAACAGTAAATAAAAATTTATCGGTTTACGATAAGACAACAATCCCAAACACGAACGGACTTCGGTTTGGGATTGTTGTTTCAGAATGGAATTCAGAGATAACAGAAGCTTTGTATTCTGGTGCTATTGAGGCATTAATGGATTGCGGAACACAAGACTCTGATATTATTAGATGGAATGTTCCAGGTAGTTTTGAACTTACCTTTGGGTGCAAGAAAATGATCGAAAGCCATAAGGTCGACGCCGTTATAGCCATCGGTAGCGTTATACAAGGTGAGACTAAGCATTTCGATTTTGTTTGTGGTGCTACTGCACAAGGTATTAAAGACCTAAATGTTACTACTAATGTTCCAGTTGTTTTTTGTGTTTTAACAGATAATAATATGCAACAAGCAATTGATCGCAGTGGTGGCAAGCATGGTAATAAAGGCGTAGAAGCTGCTATAGCAGCCATTAAAATGGCAGTTTTGGGCAAATAATATTTTTGTGTTATTATAGATTTATGCTATTAAATTTATAGCAACGGACTAGTATTTTTACCTGTTAACAAATTTTGGCATTCGTATCATGCCCTATTTTTCTATTTTAAGTAACTTTGAAGATATGGGGATGTTGAGTAAAATAACGCGGTTACGAAAAAATAGGCAGTTTGAATATAACCCTAGATTTTATGATGGTAAGGGTAAGGGAAATCCCTTTAAAATGGAACCTAAGTTTGACCAGTTTCGTAGCACACTGAATACATCTCGAGGATTAAAAAGAAAAATTAATAGTGCTATAGAGGACTCCAAAAGAAAAGGAGATCGCAACTTAAAGATTAGAATGGCAATAATAATTGCGGTATTGGTTCTTGTTTTTCTTTACATTATCGATTTTGACCTTTCAATTTTCTTTTCTTCATAATGGCAGATATCATTAGATTATTACCTGACCATGTGGCAAACCAAATTGCTGCAGGTGAAGTGGTACAACGACCATCATCTGTAGTTAAAGAATTAATGGAAAATGCCATTGACGCCGGTGCTACAGAAATTCAACTTATTATTAAGGATGGGGGTAAAACACTTATTCAAGTAGTTGATAACGGTAAAGGTATGAGCGGTACAGATGCACGGTTAAGCTTTGAACGCCATGCAACTTCAAAGATTCAGAAAGCAGAAGATCTATTCAATTTAAACACCAAAGGCTTCAGGGGAGAGGCACTTGCATCTATTGCCGCTATTGCGCATGTCGAAATGTTGACCAAGACCGAAGATGATGATATCGGTACTAAAATTAAAATTGAAGGAAGTAAAATAGTTTCTCAAGAAATTGTGGTAGCCCCAAAAGGTACTTCTATGTTAGTAAAGAATCTGTTTTTTAATATTCCCGCCAGACGTAATTTTTTAAAATCTGATCAAGTAGAATATCGCCATATTACAGACGAGTTTCATAGAGTATCATTGGCACATCCACAGGTAGCATTCAACTTTTATAATAACGGTAGTGATATTTTTCAATTACCGGCTAATGACTTCAGAAAACGTATTGTACATATTTTTGGTAGAAAGACCGATGAGAAATTGGTACCTGTTGAAGAAGAAACACAGGTGGTGAAAATATCAGGATATATTTTAAAACCTGAATTTGCGAAAAAGAGTAGAGGAGAACAATTTTTCTTTGCTAATAACAGATTTATAAAGAGTCCGTATTTGCATCACGCCATATTAGGAGCTTTTGAAGGGTTAGTTCGACCAGGAGCCCATCCGGGTTATTTTTTGAATCTTGAAGTAGATCCCAGTACTATTGATATCAACATTCATCCTACTAAAACAGAGGTAAAGTTTGATGATGAGCATACATTATATGCCATGTTAAAATCGACGGTAAAGCACAGTTTAGGTCAGTTCAATGTAGTTCCTGCTCTAGATTTTGATCAAGACCAGAATTTAGATACCCCGTATTCATATAAAAATAAACGGGTAGACATTCCGCAAGTAGTGGTAGATTCTTCTTTTAATCCTTTCGAAAGTGTAAAACCATCAAAAGGTAATGCAGTTGGTAGTGGTTATACAAAACCAAAAATAGAGGGTTGGGAGAATTTATATGCGGGACTCGAACCCACGGTTGAAAATAATATCAGTCACTTAGAGTTCGAGTCTGAGGTTGTCAACAGCAGTATTTTTGATGATGAAAAGGAGTCTGTAGAACATACGACAACTACATTTCAACTTCGAAAAAAATTTATAATTACGACTATAAAATCAGGTATGGTGGTCATCAATCAGAGTAGGGCACATCAGCGGGTGCTCTATGAAAATTTCTTGAAGAATATTACGATCAAAGAAGCGGTAAGTCAGCAATTGCTTTTTCCGTTGACCTTATCTTTCTCTCCAAGTGAAATCACTATTTTAAAAGAAATTAAGGATAATCTTTGCACTGTAGGTTTTGTTTTCGGAGAGTTAACAGAAGAAGGGTTAGAAATCAAAGGAGTGCCAGTTTTAGTTGTAGAGAGTGAAGTGCAAATGATTATGGAGCAGTTGATGTCAGATTTTCAACAAGAGGTTCCGAGCGACAGTTTTTCTCAAAGTGATATGTTGGCAAAGACTTTGGCTAAAACGCTTTCTGTGAAGACGGGTGAGTCGTTAGACGAGTTTTCTCAAGTGAAGTTGGTGAATGACCTTTTCGCTTGTAAGGAAACTATGTTGAGTCCGTTTAACAAAAAAGTATATGTTACTATTACAGAGAATGATATTGAACGAAAATTTATATAAATGGGAAGGATAACAGAAACTATAAAGCACTTACTGATTATTAATGTTCTGTTTTTTGTTGCTACGCAAATGTATGGTGAACAGATATATGAGTGGTTTTCTCTCTATTTCCCCAAAAATGAACATTTTCAGCTTTGGCAAATGATAACCCATATGTTTATGCATGGTGGTTTTATGCATATTTTATTTAATATGTATGCGTTGTGGGCTTTTGGTTCGCCTTTAGAGCAAATGTGGGGTAAAAATAAGTTTCTGTTCTTTTACATCTCTGCCGGTTTAGGGGCGGCACTAATTCATATTGGGGTAAATTATTATTACTACAATGCAGGTATGAGTGCTTTGATGGAAGCAGGAATATCTGAGAGTAGTATTCTTGAAATAATCAATAGAGGTCAGTACAATACAGAATGGTATAAAATTGCCGGTCAGTCTACGATAGATAATTTTTTAGCAGCTTTCAACACTCCTGTTGTTGGTGCTTCGGGAGCTATTTACGGTATTTTGGTAGCTTTCGGAATGTCTTTTCCTAATAGTGAATTGTTCTTAATATTTTTGCCAGTTCCTATAAAGGCTAAGTTTTTTATTCCTGTTTTAATTGCGTTGGATCTGTTTTCGGGAGTAACTGGTTACAGTTTGTTTGGTCAAGGTATCGCACATTTTGCACACGTGGGTGGTGCACTTTTCGGATTCTTAATGATGTGGTATTGGAAAAAAAATCAGTTTAACAATAATAGGTGGAACTAAACTATGGCTCAACCCGATTTAAGATATCAATTTAGTAGGTTAAACATTGCAGAAAAACTAATTGCAGTAAATGTGGTGGTTTTTATCATAAATGCCTTATTACCTTTTCTTTTAGGATTGTCAAAAAATACCATCGTTCAATGGTTTGAACTGCCTAATGATATTGTTGATATTGCTTTTCAGCCTTGGTCTATCGTTACTTATTCATTTTTTCATGGAGGAATCGGACATTTGTTTTGGAATATGTTGTTGATCTATTTTGTAGGTCGTATTTTTCTAAACCTATTTGATGCAAAACGGTTTCTTAATGTATATTTATTAGGTGTTATCTTAGGCGGAATGTTTTTCGTTTTGGGATATAATATATTCCCTGCTTTTTTTAATACAAATGCTTACTTGATAGGAGCTTCAGCAGGAGCGAGTGCAGTTTTAATATTCATTTGTACTTACTTGCCCAATCAAAAAGTTAGAATCATATTTTTCAATGTAAAACTCTGGATTGTTGGCGCAGTAGTGGTGCTTAGTGATTTAATTCAATTACCTATAAGTAATTCGGGTGGTCATTTAGCGCATTTAGGAGGAGCTTTTTTAGGGTATTTATATGCTAGTCAGTTAGCAAAAGGAACCGATATAGGCTCTGGATTTTCTAAGATCATTGATAGTATAGTCAATTTGTTTAAGGGAGGGAAAAAGAAAGCGCCGTTAAAGACAGTCTATAAAAATCAAAGAACTTCTAAAGTGGCATCTTCTAAAGTGGATTATGATAAGAAAACACATCAAAAGAAAATCGATGCTATTTTAGACAAAATAAGCAAGTCTGGCTATGAAAGTCTTTCAAAGGCAGAAAAAGACTTTTTATTTAAAGCAGGTAAAGAGAATTAGAAATGAAGAAGTTTTCTATTCTCAAAAAAATCATGTTGTTTCTAAATATGATTTTTTCATGTATTCTTTTACTTGCTTGTATTGTACCTTATACTTCATCAGCTAGTTTGGCATTTGTAAGTTTAGCTGTCCCTGCATTGGTTTTGGTTAATATACTCTTCTTTTGGTATTGGCTGATAGATAAAAATGCTTATTTGTTGCTGTCACTTGTTGTTTTGGTATACGGCTATTTTACATTGGGAACTTTTATCAGCTTTAATTCGATTTCTTCTACGACTATTGAAGAAGATACGTTGTCCCTAATGAGTTTTAACAGTTTAGGTTTTGAGGGAAAGGATGGTGAATGGATAAGTACCGCAGGTGACACAATTGTAAAATTTGTTCAACAAGAGAAACCGGATATCATTTGTTTTCAAGAATTTGATGATGAAAAAATTAAGTCCAATTATTTTCAAGAGTATCCATATAAATATGTTGATTTTGAATTTGGTTCTAATAATGGTAGGGTTGTTCAGGCAATTTACTCTAAATATAAAATTATAGACAACTCTATTTTAGATTTTAATGATTCTTCAAATAGTGCTGTATATGCCGATATAATCGTTAGGTCTGACACATTAAGAATTTATAACCTTCACTTAGAATCATTGAAAATAAGACCTTTTAATATTAAAAGAGAGCGCTCGGATAGATTATTCGTTAGGCTTCGTAAAACTTTTGAAATACAACAAGAACAAGCTAAAATTGTTAGGAGACATATAAATAAAAGCCCTTATAAAACTATTGTCTGTGGTGATTTTAATAATACTCAGTTTTCTAATTCTTATTTTACAATAAAGGGAGGTTTAAAAGATAGTTTTTTAGAAGCTGGACATGGATACGGAGAGACCATAAAGTTTTGGAAGTTTCCTTTTAGAATTGATATGATTTTAGTAGACCCTTATTTTGATGTACTACGCCATGTAAATTACAATGTAAATCTATCTGATCATGAACCCATCATGGCAACTATAAAAATTCCTCACGAATAAATAGGCAGTCTACAATATCTGCCAAGATATGTATTAAAAATGCTAAACCGAATATTCTTGTTTTTTTTAAGACAAATAGTATTAGGTAAATACCAATTGCCCAATACGTGTGAAGTGGATGAAAATTTATACTACAACGGTTAGGATCAAATATTGGTGTCGTTAACAAATGGTCTATATCTATGACAATTCCTGATATTAATATTAATCCGCTCCATAATTTATTTTCTTTGTAGAAATAATAGGCAATAATTAATGGGACTAAAAAGTGAATACCATAATGGGCGATAATTCTAAGCATTAGGAAGAACGATAAACTCGTGGTTTAGGTAATCTATGCTGTTTGGCCCGAGGTTGAACAATAGGTCTAGTATACTTAAATTAGGTATAAAGCCATGGCGGTCTCCAAATACTTGGGTATATGGTTCTATATTTAATTGTGGGTTGAATTTAGCGTTTATTAAAAATCTAAAATCTTCCTTGTATTGCGGAGTGGTCTCAAATACAAGTGATTTTGTTTTGGGTATTTCTATTTGAAGACAGTCAAATATAGTCTCTATGGTCTTAAGATTGTAGTCAAGTAAGTTTTCATAACGTTGATTATATAGAGGTCTAATTTCGTCTTCGTAAAATTCAAAGAAGGGTGATGTTCTATAGGCCGTCTCTAACGTACGCCAATGTTGCCTTTGCCACGGATAAGAATTGTCTATTAAAACATCTTTATATTTTTGTCTGCCATTTGTTCTGCCCACATGTATTATAGGTATACTTAATATATGCTTGCCACGATCATTAGAAATATAAGTTCTATTTCTAAAAGTCTGTTTTTGATAATTATCGTTAACCTCCCAACAAATTGGGTGGTGCATAATATAGCTAAACGTAAGTATGTTTGGAAAGTATGAAGGATGAATTAATTTCACTTTTTTTCCTTTTTACGTTTCCAGAACCAATTCCCTACAAAATAGGCTACTAGTAATATTAAAAAATATTTGAAATAAGATTGTGGTTCTCCGTCACTGTTGACAGTCGTAAAAATACGATTCCACCTAGGTCTCCAGTTACTGATACCTTCAGTGAAATTATCAAAGCTCATCCATATGAAAATAGGAGTTCCTACAATGTGATCTTCAGGTACATAGCCCCATGCTCTACTATCTTCAGAGTGATCTCGATTATCACCCATCATCCAAAAATAATCTTGTTTGAACGTATAACTGGTCGTAGGTGAACCATTGATGCTAATTTGATTTCCGGAAACCGAAATAACATTGTTCTCATACTCCTTAATAATCTTTTTATATAGAGGTAGAACTTTTAGGTTTAAGTCGATTGTAGCTCCTTTTTGAGGGATGTAAATTGGTCCCATTTGACTATAGTTCCAAGGGTAATCAAGGCTTTGAGGAAATAAGTTGATGCCTCTTCTTCCTTTTTCTATTACTTTTTGAACTACAGAATCTATATTTGAATCTTTTCTAAGTGAAGTGACCATATCTGCAGTTAAAGGAACTGTACGTTGACGATCTGTGATTTCTTTTAATGATAATCTGTATTTAGATATTAGATTTGAGGGTATACCGTTGCCTTTGGTGAACAATTCAATTTGTCCGTTCTCAGCTTGGTTAAATCCTAAAATATAACTTCTTATCCCGTTTACCTGTTCTTGATTTAATGGACTCGATAAATATCTTCTTGTAAAATCTGTGATGCCTAAATTATCAAGTGTTCTTGATGATACTCCTTTAGCACTATAAATGTTATAATCAAATTGTGGTTTGGCACTCTTTGGTAATTCTAATTGCTTTCCATTAATGAAAACATACCCATTACGAACTTCTAGCGAATCGCCTGGTACACCTACACAGCGTTTAACATAATTAGATTTTTTATCTATTGGCTTATCTACGCCTTTTTCTTTTTTAAAGAATACACGAACGGTATCAGCGGGCCAACTGAATACAACAATATCGTTTCTTTCTACTTTAGTGAACCCTGGTAACCTAAAATATGGTAATTGTGGTTTTTTTAAATAGGAGGGAACTCCTAAAACCGGCAGAGTATCATGAACCATTGGTGCTGCAACTGTGGTCATTGGTGTTCTTGCTCCATAATGAAACTTGCTTACAAAAAGAAAGTCACCTACTCTAAGCGTGCGTTCCAATGAGCCTGTAGGTATTACATAAGGTTGAATGAAATAGGTATGAACCAAAGTAGCTGCAACTATTGCAAATAAAATCGAACTCACCCATTCTCCCGTAGCTGTTTTAGGGTGTAGAGATCTATCTTCGACGTAAGTTACCTCTAATGCATAATTTATATAATAGGTGTAAAACCCTAGTGTTATAACGACTAACCATGTTTCTAATCTACTATTTCGACCAAAACTTCTAATAGTTTCTACCCATATAACCGGAAACATCAAAAGATTGATAATGGGAATGAACAGCAAAATTACCCACCACTTTGGTCTATTGATAATTTGCATCAGTACAATAGCATTGTAAACAGGTATCGCTGCTTCCCATGCTTTTCTACCGGCTTTAACGTATAGTTTCCAAGTTCCTAAAAAGTGGATTATTTGTACAATGAGAATAAATAAAATCCATTGAGTGCCGTTCATCTTCTTTGTTTTTTAATTGAAATAGTAAGAATTTAATTTGATACATAATTAGGCATCAATAATCCATGAGTCTTTTAGATTGGTTTTTGTTACGTTTTTAACCTAGGTTTAACACATCTCGCATGGAAAAAACTCCCGATTTACCAATAATCCATTCTGCAGCCTTAACAGCACCGAGTGCAAACCCCTCTCTGTTGTGGGCGGTATGTTTAATTTCGATACTGTCAACTATACTGTCGTAGGCGACCGTATGAGTGCCTGGTACTTTTCCTATTCTTTTAGATGTGATTGTAAAGGTGTCGTTAGACGAACTGTCTAACTTCCATTGCTTATAATTTGAATTTGCAATGACGTTTTCAGCTAAAGTTATCGCTGTACCGCTAGGTGCATCTAATTTCTGGGTATGATGTATCTCTTCCATTTCAACTTTATATTCAGGAAATTTTTTCATCATTTTGGCCAAATAATTGTTTAGTTCAAAAAATATATTAACCCCTAAGCTAAAATTCGAGGCATAGATAAACGCACCTTTATTGTTTTTACATAATGTAATTACATCATCATATTTATCTAACCAGCCCGTGGTTCCTGATATTACGGGAACATTATTTTTCAGGCATTTACTAATATTGCCAAAAGCTGCTTTGGGCATACTGAAATCTATGGCAACATCCATTGTGTTGAAATCTATATTTTCAGTATTCTCATCAATCTTGGCTACAATCTCGTGTCCAAGATTTAATGCAATTTGCTCTATCATCTGACCCATTTTTCCGTATCCGAAAAGTGCGATTTTCATTCTTAAAATTTTATAATTAATGCCATTCCGTAATTCGGACTATTGGTAACTTGATCGTAATCAAAAAAAGGTTCAAAGTCTAAACTTAGGTCATCGTCAATATTGAATTGTTTTAAATGTGCATCTACATTGGCATCAACAATATTTAATGCATATAACCCTATAGCGGCTACTAGCCAAAGATCACGGTCACTTTGAAAACGTTCTTGCTGATATTCAAGGTCATCTGTGTCCAGGTCCGGTTCGTCACCCACTGCGTTGTCACCGTTAATATCATAATACTGATCATCGGTGAACCCAGCTTGTCTTCTTTTAAAAGCTGTTCTAAAGCTCTTGTATTGGTCGTTGTTCCAGGTGTACATGTAAATACTACCTCCTATAGCACCCCAGACAATAGGTACTTTCCAATAACGTTTATTGTATATCTGACCCATTCCGGGAAGAACAGCTGAGTAAAATGCAGCTTTGCTTGGCGCTAACGGTCTAAACTCTCTTTCTACCTCTTTCAAAGAAACGGAATCTTTTATGACAATTCCTTTTTCGGCAAGGTCAGTCTGTACAGTGTCTATTTCAGTTTTAGGAATAGAATCTTGCTCCTCTTGAGAAAAGGTGAAATTAATAAATAGTAAAAGTGTAAAAATTAATGAAAGATAGTTACGCACCTGTTATCAATTTTTTGATACGGTCAAATTCCTCTTGAGACTTAAATGGGATGGTTATTTTTCCTTTTTCATTGTCGGTAGATTTGATATCTACTTTTACCGATAATGCATCTGTCAATTCTTTAATCCCTTTTCTAACGAAAATAGCCGGGTCGCTCTTAACCGGTTTTATTCCTTTGGGCGATACTGCTTCGATATGATATGCTTTTACGGCACTTTCGGTATCTCTAACGGATAAATTGCCGAAAATTATTTTTTCATAAAGAGAGATTTGATCTTCTTTTTTGTCAATGTTGACCAAAGCTCTACCATGCCCCATGCTTAAGAATCCGTCACGCATTCCTGTTTGAATAATAGGGTCTAACTTTAGTAAACGTAAATAATTGGCAATGGTCGATCGCTTTTTACCTACACGCTCACTCAATTTTTCTTGAGTGAGGTTTATTTCATCAATAAGACGTTGATATGAAAGCGCAATTTCAATGGGGTCTAAATCTTGTCTTTGTATATTTTCAACAAGAGCCATCTCTAAAGACTCTTGATCGTTTGCAATACGTATGTAAGCCGGTATGGTGTCTAGCCCTAAAAGTTTAGAAGCACGGAATCTTCTTTCACCAGATACGAGTTGAAATTCGTTAAAGCCTAATTTTCTTACAGTAATTGGTTGAATTACACCTAATTCTTTAATAGAAGTGGCTAATTCTTTAATATGTTCATCATTAAAATTAGAACGTGGCTGAAACGGATTAACCTCAATATGGTCTAAATCCAGTTCGATTATATTACCAACAACCTTATCCGCATTTTTGTCAGATGCCGTATTTATATCATTTTCCGGGTCTTTTAAAAGAGCCGAAAGTCCTCTACCTAAAGCTTGTTTTTTAGTCGCTTTTGCCATACTTAAACCGTCTGCTTATTTTTTTTGACTATTTCATTAGCCATGTTCAAATAGTTTGTTGCCCCTTTACTTGCAGCATCATATTTGATAATGCTTTCCCCGTAGCTTGGAGCTTCACTTAATCTTACATTACGTTGAATTACGGTATCGAATACCATATCGCCAAAATGCTTTCTTACTTCATCGACTACCTGATTAGATAATCGTAGCCTAGAATCATACATGGTCAACAGCATACCTTCAATATCCAATTCGGCATTGTGTAATTTTTGAACACTCTTTATAGTGTTCAATAATTTACCCAAACCCTCCAGCGCAAAATATTCGCATTGAATAGGGATGATTATTGAATCTGCAGCAGTTAATGCGTTCAATGTCAGTAAACCCAATGAAGGGGCGCAATCAATTAAAATATAATCATAATCATTTTTAAGGTCTAAAATAGCCTTTTTCATCATGTATTCGCGCTCGTCTTTATCTACCAATTCTATCTCAATGGCAACAAGGTCGATGTGTGCGGGAATAAGGTCTACATTAGGTGATGTTGTAGGGATAATAGTCTCCCTAGCAGTTTTGGTATGTTCCAAAAGTTGGTACGAACCTAGTTCAACCCCATCGACATCTATACCTAACCCAGAAGTAGCGTTCGCCTGGGGGTCAGCGTCTATCAATAATACCTTTTTTTCCAATACACCTAGCGAGGCAGCTAGGTTGACCGTGGTGGTAGTTTTACCTACACCTCCTTTTTGATTGGCTATAGCAATAATCTTGCCCATATTCAAAGTAAGTTAGGAGGTAAAAATACAATTATTTATGGGGCTAATGAAAGCTTTTTGTTAACACTAAGTGAATAAGCTGGGACTTTTCTTTAATAAAGCGTTAAACTTTTAATTATGAAATGGTTAAGACACTATTTATTGCGAAGAGTTTGAAAAGTAAAACACTTATTAAAATGATATGTTAGTTATCCTTTAGTTTTAAACTATCCTCGTATTCAATTAGATATATTTCTTCGTTTTTCTTTTTGAGATAGTATTCTTCTCTGGCAAAGCGCTCAAGCTCGTCTTCATCTGATAATTTTT